>FWPV01000511.1_pt1 | contig 121804 bp, 106 predicted proteins | sample 2228371 | NCBI WGS metagenome assembly FWPV01 (sample SAMEA103939776, study PRJEB20133) | metagenome | reverse complement strand
TTGTACTACTGGAAGATACGAAATTATTTATGTAATGTCAAGCATTATTTTGAACATACATGAAATATTTTTTGAAATGTCCAAACTTGAGAGAATTTTAGGTTATAACCTAAAATTCCAAAATGAACTCATCATTTCTAAGAGATTTTTTTTAAACCCAGAGATCACCAAGCGATCACATAGATCACCGAGAAAGGGATCAGAATTGATAACTCAGTGAACTCGGCGATTCTCTGAGGTCTTTGTGTCCAAAAGCAGATAGACTTTAGCAACTACTATTAGGCATTTTGATATAAATTCGATTTAGAAATTTGGCTTTAAATTGAATTATCCAGTTAAAACCTAACATCCTCTGCTCAGAGAGAACGATTAATGGCGGAAGATGCGACAGAGGAATAACCGCCTTGGTGCATTTTCGAGGGCGGCTTCAGATGAAAAAGTGCCATTTTCAGCATCTCATACCGAACATCAGTTTCGGACCAGCGTCATCGGCTGGTGAGGAGATGGGGTCGATCGCCCATTCGTCCGGCGATAAAATGCATCCGAAGGGTCATGGCTGCATCTAATTAAAGGCGAAATGAACGCAAAGGAATCAGAGAACCATTTGAAAGATTCTATCCAAATCGTGTCTGGGCGCTCTTCGCTATGAATGCTCTGATTCGATGAGTGGGGAAATTGCAATATCCTTTTTCGCATTGCGAAAGAATCCGTCAGCAGCGGATAATTGAAGCATCAGATGATTTGCCTAAATGCTGAATCAATCATGAGCGATCAGGCTGCTGGTAATTCTGAGCTGATTTGAACCAAATATGAGATCTGCCAATCACTCTTGAAATTTGAGATAGAAAAAAAAGATCGTTCAACTGCTGCCCGTGCTGGGAAATTGGCATTGGCTCACGGAGAGGTCGCAACACCGATCTTCATGCCGGTGGGAACTCAGGGGACGGTGAAAACGCTTTCACCCGATGAGCTGGAGCAAATTGGAGCTCAAATCATATTGGGGAATACGTATCATCTCTACCTGCGTCCGGGAGAAGATTTGATTCAACTGGCTGGTGGGTTGCATCGATTCATGAACTGGCAGCGGCCAATACTGACGGATAGCGGCGGTTATCAGGTGTTTAGCCTGGCGGATCTGAATAAAGTGAAGTTTGAAGGCGTGCAGTTTCAATCCCATCTTGATGGCTCGTACCATTTTTTCACCCCAGAAAGCGTGATTCAAATTCAGCGCAAGCTGGGTTCCGATATCATGATGGTATTGGATGAATGCACAACTTATCCGTGCACGCAGGATCAGGCCATCAAATCCAACGAGATTACGCTGGATTGGGCGGCCCGGTCTTTGGAGGCGTTCCACAGGAGTGAACCGCTTTATGGCTATGATCAGGCGCTCTTTGCGATAGTTCAGGGCAGCACTTATCCCGAAGTCAGGAGACAGAGTGCCACTGCACTGGTGGAGATGGATTTTCCAGGATACGCGATCGGTGGTCTTTCGGTTGGGGAGCCGAAGGAGGCCATGTTTGAGATGACCGAGATCTGCACCCAAATTTTGCCAGCGGACAAGCCGCGCTATTTAATGGGCGTTGGCAAGCCAGAGGACTTGGTGAAAGCGATCGAGTTGGGTGTGGACATGTTCGACTGTGTCATGCCAACGCGCAATGGCCGAAAGGGGACCGCGTTTACGTGGAAGGGTCCTTTAGTGGTGAAAAACGCCACCTATAAAGAGGATTTTCGACCGATCGACAATGAGTGCGGGTGCTATACCTGTCGAAATTTCACGCGCGCCTATATCAGACATCTATTCAAGGCAGAGGAGATTCTGGGAATGCGGCTGGTTAGCCTGCATAATCTGTATTTCTATCTGGAGCTCGTGCGCCAGGCGCGACAGGCGATTTTGGACGACCGCTATTCAGAGTGGAAAAATCGCTTTCTGGCACATTACTTTTCAGAGACAGCGGATATCATCGAGGACACAAGAGACAACAATAACAATTCATAACAATTTATTCATCATGGAGGAAAAATAGGTGTTAAATTTCATTCTACTCATGGGTGCTCCGGCTGGTGGTCAAGGTCAGGCCAATCCATTGGCATTGTGGCTACCAATTATCTTGATCTTTGCGATCATGTATTTTCTTATTTTTCGCCCCCAGGCCAAAAAGCAAAAGCAACATCGCATGATGCTCGATGCGCTTAAAAAAGGCGATCGGATCATCACCGCTGGTGGTATTTACGGTACGGTTCTCAGTGTGAGAGACAAAGAGAATACCGTGGTGGTAAAGATCGATGACAATACCAAGATCGAATTGGTGAAAAGCTCGGTGGCACAGGTGATCGAAAAGGCATAGTCGAGAGACAAGCAATCGGAAAGGCTCACCCCGGGGATGTGGTTTTCATGATAGGGAAGGAGCCGCTTTATTGTTCATTTAACTTGATGAATAGTGGAAGATGGAGAAATTGCGGATCATAAAATACGGAAATCCGATTTTGCGGATGAGGGCCAAAAAAGTGGAGAAGATCGATCCATGGATCGAGAAATTGGTCGATGACATGATTTTGACCATGCAGGTAGATGGTGGTATTGGTCTGGCAGCGCCCCAGGTGGCGGAATCGATCGCTCTATTGGTGGTTGATCATAGTCTTATATTTGAGGACGGCAAACCAACGGCGTATATCAATCCCGTCATTCTCTCGGCAGAGGGGGAATCTGTCATGGAAGAGGGTTGTCTGAGCATTCCAGAGATTCGTGCTGAGGTAAAGCGGCCAGAGAAAATCGTTCTTCGCTATCAGACCTTGGACGGCGCAAGCCATGAAGATCAGTTCGATGGGCTATTGGCAAGAGTGCTGCAACATGAGATCGACCATTTGAACGGTGTTCTCTTCATCGATCGCATTAGCCCGTTGAAGAAGCAGATGCTCAAGAAAGAGCTGAAGGCTATTGCCGATGAGGAAATGATGGTGATGAAAGAGGTCGCATAATAGCAATCAAGGGTGGTCAATGCACAGGAAGTCAACTGGATTTCTCATCGCGCCCTGGTTCAGCCAGAGGAGGGTTTTGCTGGTAACGATCACTGCGAATTTGAGAAGGGCTGATTGATGAAGATATTGTTCATGGGCACACCGGAATTCGCAATTCCCAGCCTGGAGCGATTGATCAACAGCCATCATCAGGTATTGGCTGTCGTCACCGGGCCGGATAAGCCAGTTGGGCGGGGACTGAAACTGGCCCCCACCCCTGTCAAGGTGGTCGCCGAGCGACATGGTATTCGAGTATTGACACCTGAGAAGTTATCGGATGATACTTTCATCGCTGAGCTGAAACAAATACCAGCCGAGCTGTATGTGGTGGTAGCGTTTCGCATTCTGCCGGTAGCGGTTTTCACCATTCCAAATCAGGGGGCGATCAATTTGCACGCCTCATTGTTGCCGAAGTATCGCGGCGCAGCGCCCATCAACTGGGCGATCATCAATGGCGAAACCGAAACCGGGGTGACCACCTTTTTCATTGAACAACAGGTCGATACCGGACACTGGATTTTGCAGCGGAGGGTTCCCATTGCACCAGATGAAACTGCTGGCGAGCTTCACGATCGGTTGAGTGAGATCGGCGCTGAATTACTCTTGGAAACAGTAAATCTGATTGAAGCCGGTCAGGCGCCACGGCATCCGCAACAGGGGGAAGTCACCCGTGCCCCAAAAATCACCCGGGAAATGTGCCATATCGATTGGGGTAAGGATAGCATTGCTATTTATAATTTGATCCGCGGGCTTTCACCGCTCCCGCGCGCGTTCACGTATTATCAGCATCAGGAAATAAAAATTTGTCGGGCTCACGTTGTGTCACCGGACGCGTCCCATCAGGCAACGCCCGGTCAAATTATCGCCATTAATCAGGACAGCATAGAGGTTGCCACCGGCCGTGGGGTGCTGGCGATTCGCGAGCTTCAACCAGAGAATAAACGGCGCATGACCACTGCCGAGTATCTTCGCGGCCATCGTCTGATCATCGGAGAGGTTTTGACATAAGCAACTGACTGGGAATGTCTGTGGCAAGTCGTTCACAGGCCCAGCGCTTCGGCGACATATAAAAAAGGCAGCTCCGCAGAAATTATGAATTCGATTATCAAGTTAACTCCGCGTCATTCTGTCCTCAAATTACTCGATCGTCTCGATCAAACCGACGCTTATGCCGATTTGCTTTACGAAACGGAGATGCGACGATCGCAATATAGCGAACTGGATCGGGCATTAATTCAACAGATCTTCTATGGCACGGTTCGCTGGCGAAAGCGTTTGGACTGGATCGTGGCAAAATTTTATCAGGGCAATTACGCCAAAGCGCCGCGGTTTGTGCACTATATCCTCGATTCCGCGTGTTATCAATTGCTATTCATGGACAAAATCCCTGCTTATGCAGTGATCAACGAAGCTGTGGAGCTGGGCAAGAAGAAGGGGGGCAAATTTTGGGCTCGCAAGATCAATGCGGTGCTCCGGGCCTTGCAACGTGGCCTGCCATCCATTGAGTACCCAGATTTCGCTCAGGACCCCATTGCTGCGATCGCCATCCGCTATTCTCACCCAGAATGGCTGGTGGCGCGATGGATCGAGCAATGGGGCAAAGATGCTACTTTAGCCCTGTGCCAGGCGAATAACACGAATCCGCAATTATCGATACGAGTAAATCGCTTGAAGACAACGCCACCAGCAGTGCAAGAAATGTTGGCGCGGGCTAAAATAGAAGCTGAGCAAACGGAATATTTGAGCGACTTTTTGACGGTCGATCACCTCACCGATCTGGCGACATTCGCACCGTTTCAGCAAGGGTACTTCTCGGTGCAGGATATCAGCGCTGGTTTTGCCTGCCACTTATTGCAGCCCCAGCCCGGGGAGCGGATCATCGACCTTTGCGCGGCCCCAGGAGGAAAAGCCGCGTACATCGCCGAGTTGACAAACGATGATAGCCAGATCATCGCCGTTGATGTCAATGAAGCTCGGCTCAATCTGGTGGCAAAATACCGCGATCGGTTGGGATTGAAGTCGCTGCAACTGGTCGCTGCTGATGGTACGACATTCCGCTGTGAGCCTGCTGACCGGCTCATTCTGGACGCACCCTGTTCTGGCCTGGGGGTGCTGTCCAAACGGGTCGATCTGCGGTGGAAACGCACCCCGGAACAAATTCAAGAGTTGATTCAGCTCCAAACCCAATTAATCAATAATGCCGCGACGTTGATCAAATCCGGCGGGGTGATGGTGTATTGTACCTGCACCATCGAGCCAGCAGAAAATCAGCAGATCATTGAGCAGTTCCTCAAACAACGGCCGGAATTTTCAATTGAGCCTGCGTCGCGCTTTGTTCCTGCCTCGGTGACCACACCCGAAGGCTATATTTTGACGCTCCCACACGTACATGGGATGGATGGATCGTTTGCAGTTCGATTGAGAAAATTATGAAACAGGGAAATCATCGTATGCTATCTCTGAAAAATCTTGATTGGAATCGTATCGCGAAGCAAGTTGGGATCATCTTTATCGGATTGCTGGTTCTCTATTTGTTGCTGGATAAGATCGTTATGCCACTATATACCCGCCATGGCCAGGCGATCACTGTCCCAGATTTGACCAATCTATTCTATGAGGATGCGCGGGAAATTTTAGATCGCCTTGATCTGAAGATCGTTGAAGAGACGAAAAAGTTCGATTCCAAGAGCGAATTTCCCATTGGGACGATTATGTCCCAGAACCCACGCCCCGGGGCCACGGTGAAGAAAGGGCGTCGGATTTATGTGATCGTGAGCAAGGGCGAGCCGACCGTCACTATGCCGCGCTTGCTCGGCGAATCAGAGCGAAATGCCATTTTCATGCTCGAAAATCTCGATCTCAATGTCGGCAAAATCTATTACGAACCGTCCGATAGTAGTAATTACCTGTTGGTTGGGAAGGTCATTGCCCAAAGCATTCCAGCAGGTAGCGAAGTGAAGATCGGGACAACAGTAAACTTCACAGTTATCTCCAATGCTGAGCTGGTAGTGGTCCCCGATCTGATAGGGATCAATGTGGCTGATGCGCAGCGGATCATCACCAATAACGGCCTCGTCGTTGGCGAAATTTATTATGAAGAGAAATCGGATTTGCTTCCTGAGACCGTCATCGATCAATTTCCGCGGGCGAAGGAACAGGTGCCGCGCGGCGAAGCCGTTCGGTTATGGGTGAGTGTTTTGCCGGGCCGCGATTAGCAGGTCAGATTCTTGTATGATCGGCAGAGGAAATTTTCTAACCAGGCTGATGCGGATGTAGCAACATGGGATGATAAGGACAAACGCTGATGACGATTATTGCTCCTTCGATTTTGGCGGCAGATTTCGGACAACTGCCGAAGCAGCTTGCTCTGGTGCGACAGGCCGGGGCGCAATGGATTCATATCGATGTGATGGATGGACATTTTGTGCCGAACCTGACCTTTGGCCCAACCATCGTGGCCGCAGTCCGGCGCATGACCGATTTGTTCTTGGATGTGCATTTAATGGTTGAGGAACCAGATCTTCTTATCCCAGCGTTCCGCGAGGCGGGGGCGGACATGATCACGGTCCACATCGAGGCGGTTCGCCATATTCATCGAAGTTTGCAGCTCATCAAAAGCCTGGGGGCATTGGCCGGGGTGTCGCTGAATCCAGGGACCAGTTCCTGCCAAATCGAGGCAATCCTTCCCGAAGTGCACCTGGTTCTGGTTATGACTGTGAACCCTGGTTTCGGCGGACAGGAATTTATCCCCACGACCATTCCCACCATCGCCCGGATCGCCCGAATGATCAAAGACCTCGAGCGGAATATCTACCTCGAGGTGGATGGTGGGATCTCGCCAGAAACCGCCCCCCTGGTGGTTCGAGCTGGTGCCAATGTTTTAGTTGCCGGTACCGCTATTTTCCAGCAGCCTGATATCATTGCCGCGGTCCGGCAATTGCAGGCATCGATCCCAAAGAAGGACGATCTGATTATTTAGTTCTTCTCAGACCATAGCGCAAATATGCGCTTGCTTCCTCATTGCGCGCCGACTAATAGTTCATTGACGCAATGAAATGGGCAGCCGTGATCGCTTGCGCAAACAATGAAATCGGCATTTTGTTCAGCAGTCAAAAAAATTGATTTGGTAATTCGGCATAAAAAGGATCGCGTGTTTTAGCCAGGGGCGAAAAAGTAATCATTCGAATTTGGTTCATTTCTGGTCTTCAAAATAAAGTGCAAAGACCATTCAGGCAAAAGGACGAAACCTGGTAGGGCAAATCGATTATGGTGTTGCCAAAATTAATTCATCGTGGGGTGGTGAAGTGGTTCGATGAGGTGAAGGGTTTTGGTTACATCGAGAGCGAGACTGGAGAAGATGTTTTTGTCCATTTCACCGATATAGTTCAGGAGAAGGGTTTCAGAACGCTGGCCCCAGGGAATCGCGTGGAGTTCGAGATATTCTGGGGGGAGAAGGGACCAAAGGCATTGAATGTGGTGAAAAAATGAGGCTGGTATGGCGGACATTTTCACGGAAGCTGCGATCGTCGAGATCGCCAGGATCTTAAATTGCGAATGGAAACATCGAGGCAACAATTACCGCCTCATGCTCGAAGATGCGGCGACCGATCGAAAATTGGTTTTGGAAATCTACCCCAGTATCAAGATCGGCGACCGTGTCGGTAATTTGATTTCAGTGAATACTGCTACGGCGCAGATGCAATTGCACTTCTGCACCGGATATGTGGTGAGTGAAATGCTGGGCGAAGTAACCTTTTATGCTGAAGCCAATGGCAAGGTCTCGGGCTTGGTCGTTGAGCGGGTTGTCGGCTGTTCGATGTACGCCAATGTGGATCGTTCAGTATTGTCTGGGGATTTCACCAATCTGGGCCCCGAAGTGTGGCTGAGCGGTATTGCGCTATCGCTTACCGAACATCTTCTGGATTCAAAATAGGGAGCAGCATGATGACCGTTGATGAGGCCTGGCAATTTATCGTGAAATTTTGTAAGCAGAACGAAGTCCCGCTTTATGGAACCTGTTCCATCGAGGAATTGAAATCCCAATTTTATCTTTCGCCACAAGAATTAGAAGGGCTCACCCATGCGATTTCGATGGCTGTCCCGCTTTCCTCAGCAGTGCTGAACGGGATAATTGATCACCCGACGCAGTTGTATAGCTGGCATTATCGACAGGCGAATATTCAATTGGACAAATTGGCCTTTTTGCTGAGCATCAGAATTCAAGAAGCGGGATTTCGGGCATTGCCCATTGCGGCTTCCCAGGTGATCGATTGGCAGCGCCAGATCGGCCATGTGTCCCATCGCCATGTGGCGCTCAAGGCCGGGCTTGGCTGGCATGGCCGAAACAATCTGCTGGTCACCAAAAAATACGGCTCTCAGCTCCGGCTGGTCACTGTACTGACCGATATGCCGCTGCCTGATGGCCATCCCCAGCCATTCCAATGCGATGATTGCTACGCCTGCGTGGCCGCCTGTCCAGTCCAGGCCATCGGCGATCAGGCCAGCGAACACAATTTTCAAAAATGTTTTGAATTGCTCGATTTCTTTTGCAAGAAAAAAAGATTGAACCTGCATATCTGTGGTATTTGTGTGAAAGCCTGTCCCGGCAAAAAATAGGAGTCCGGCCCTGGTTGATCGGTGTTATCTCTGATTCGAGAGCACATAAACAGTAGCTGGTTTATTATTTTCCCCGCGGCTGATGGGACAGCCTCGGATAGTTTCTTGGGTTTTGGACGCTGAGCGTGCGACGGGAGCAGCGGTTCACTGAAAAATCTACTCTCAGTGATCTCTGCGGTGCTCTATGAACTCTGTGTCCCAAAAGCATGCTTTTTAAGCAGCAGCGCTTTTAGCGGCGCTCAGAATTGTGGATCATTTGATGCGCTCGGTAGCAACTGGTCTCTAAATCGCGCTGCCTTAAAAAAATCATCCGTGGTTTTTTATCATCCGTGGGGCGATTCAGATTGAAGCTGACGCAGGTTACGAATGGCCCGGTCGCGCGCTAAATAACATCCCCCCCTGGCCCCCCTTCGAAGGGGGGAATTTAGAAGTTTCTTTTTCCCCGCGGCTGATGGGACAGCCGCGGATAGTTTCTTGGGTTTTGGACGCTGACCCGCGAGGGTAGCAATGAGTCACTTTGATAACTGCTCTCAGTGATCTCTGCGGCTCTTTGTGCACTCTGTGTCCCAAAGCATGCTTCTTAAGCAGCAGCGCTTCTTAGTGGCGCTCAGAATTGTAGATCATTTGATGCGCTCCGTAGCAACTGGTCTCTAAATCGCGCTGCTTCAAAAAAATCATCCGTGTGTTCTTATGATCCGTGGGGCGAATTAATTAATTTGCAGCAGCAGATCAGCAATAGCATCACGATTAGCCGATAGACTGAAAAATGGATTTACAACTCGATGATTTCATCAACTTTTTGACAGTGGAGCGTAACCTGGCGGCCAATACCATATCTGCTTACGCTTCAGATCTGGTCAAATACATCGAGTTTCTCTCTGCCCGTGGCATTGAGAATCTCAATGACGTTAAGCCGGAGGATATCGTCGCGTACATCACATGGCTGCATAAAGACGATTTGTCCTCGTTCACCATAGCGCGCAATCTGTCGGCGCTGCGCATGTTCCATCGTTTTCTTGTCAGCGAAAATGTAACCGAAGGCGATCCGACGGATTCGATCAGTTCGCCTCGTTTAGCCAAGCGGCTGCCGCAAGTTTTAGATCAGAACGAGATCGAGCGGCTGATCGCGCAACCGGACACGACCACGGTGCTGGGGCAACGCGATCGCGCGCTGTTAGAATTCGCTTATGCCACGGGCGTGCGGGTGTCAGAGTTGATCGCAGTCACCCTGAATGATCTGATGCTGGACGATGAACTGGTGCAGGTGATTGGCAAATGGGCTCGTGTTCGGTTGATCCCCATCGGTGGACAGGCAATCGCAGCGGTTAAGCAGTATCTCCAGTTTAGTCGGCCGTTGTTATTGAAAGATGAGAGCAGTAACACGCTGTTTCTCAACCAGCAGGGCAAGGGACTTACCCGCATGGGGTTTTGGAAGATTCTCAGAAAATACGTAATCCAGGCGGGCATTGCCCGGCCGGTCTCGCCCCATACGCTGCGCCATTCATTCGCCACGCACCTGATCGAAGGGGGAGCCGATCTCCGGGCCGTTCAGGAGATGCTGGGGCATGTGAATATTGCCACGACTCAGATTTATACCCATCTCGATCGCGAATATCTCAAGGAGGTTCATCGTACTTTTCATCCGCGTGAGAGAGAATTTTTTGCTGCGCGCCGGCATCAAGGACAGCGGCAATGAGCTTCGTTGCTACATCGTTGGTTTGCTCATCCATCGCATAAGAAAAGTAAGACGGTTATGTCCAGCAGTTCATCAATCGAAGGAAGGCACATTATGGCTAACAGCGTAACAACCTGGATGAAACGACATTCGCTTGCTACGTATTTCATTCTGGCTTACGCGGTTACATGGATGGTGCAAATCCCTTTGGCACTCAAGGCACAACGCTTGATCCAGGCCCCGATTCCGTTTTCCATCCACTACCTGGCTGGCTATGGACCAATGTTATCAGCAATCATTGTGACTTGGCTTACTGGTGGCGTCGGTGAATTAAAAGAACTTTTTCGACGAATGCTTAAATGGCGTGTCCCGCCAGTGTGGTGGATTGTGGCTATTTCTCCTTTTTTGCTGTACGTGATTGTCGCGGTTGGACTTCATCTCATTCAAGGATTACCCATTGAATTAAGCATGTTGGGGCAGGTTGACTTTCTCCCCAATATGGGTTGGGGTACTTTATTCTTGTGGCTATTGACGTATGGAATTGGCGAAGAGACTGGCTGGCGTGGGTTTGCGCTCCCTAGACTACAAAAGAATCGCAATGCGCTTTTCGCTACTTTCATTCTTTGGGTGTTTTGGGCACTCTGGCATCTGCCAGCCTTTTTCTACCTTTACGATCCTGCTATCGTTATCGGATTCTTGCTTGGTATCCTGGCAGGTGCTATTGTGTTTACATGGTTGTACAACAGTACTGATGGTAGCATCTTGATTGTTGCTTTGTTTCATGGCGTGTTCAATTTCACCACTGGTTGTACGGCCTGTAAAGCAGGAATGATTTCCGCCATCATAAGCACGCTGATAATGGTGTGGGCAGTCATAGTGATGGTTCTGTTCAAACCGACCAATCTATCCCGCACAGAAAAGCATGTGATTTGATCAGAGCTAACTATTTTATTGGAGTAAAGCTGTCTAAGCCAATCGTTAGACCTGGAACAAATAGGAGCAAAGCGAGCCATGAAGGACAAAGCTGGTTTTGATCTCTTGTCAGAAGATAAACTGAAATCGGTGATTAAAACCGAATTGTTGGCAAAGAAAATCTATTCGTTTTGGAGCGTGGGTTCGACCAATGAGTTTGCGCATAATCGAGCAATTCAAGGAGACCCTGAGGGGACTTTGGTGATTGCCGAACAACAGGTTCGAGGCAAAGGGCGAAAAATGCGCCAGTGGGATTCGCCCTTCAACAAAGGACTGTGGTTTTCGCTAATTCTTCGGCCGAACATCGCTTCTTCTCAGGCGGGGTTGATCCCATTCTTGGCCGGCGTAGCTGTGGCTGAGGGGATCGAAAATTTCACCGGCATTAAGCCCGATGTGAAATGGCCCAACGATCTGCTGCTCAATGGCAAAAAAATTTGTGGCATCCTATCTGAAGCTGAATTCCATGACGCCAAAATTCGATTCATTATTCTCGGGATTGGCATCAATGTCCATCACAAGCCCCACGAGTTTCCCGAGGAGTTCCGTGACCGGGCGACCTCCCTCAAAGCAGAAACCAATTTGCGAATTGACCGTTCCGAACTATTGGCCGAAATCCTGCTTCAGCTTGAGAAGAACTACCGAACCATGCAACAGGAGGGCTTTGCGCCCATCATTACCAATTGGAAGAAGCGCTGTCCCCAATTGGGAAAACGGGTCACTATTCTCCTTGACGATGAGCGGCTCGAGGGCATCTTCGAAGATTTGAACGACCAGGGCTGTCTCATGCTTCGCACCAGCGATGGTGAACTGAAAAAAATTATCACTGGAGACCTACTATTTTAGGAGCCTTATGCTGATCACTATTGACATTGGCAACACCAATGTGGTCATTGGGATCTACGATGGCAGCCAGTTGAAAGCGCATTGGCGGCTATCCAGCCAGACTGGCCGTACCAGCGATGAGTGCTGGATTATTTTGTCGGCATTGATGCGGGCCAGCGGGATCCAATCGGACCAGCTCTCGGGAGCCGCAATCTCTTCGGTCGTCCCCAACCTGACCCCTGTATTCACGCGATTACTGCATCAGTATCTCAATTTGAAGCCGGTGGAGGTAAGCTCTGAGCTGCCGCTCACATTGAAAATTTTGTATGAAGATCCTCGTGCAGTCGGCGCCGACCGCATTTGCAACGCCGTGGCCGGCTATCATTTCTTCGGCGGCCCGCTGGTGGTGCTCGATTTCGGCACGGCGACAACGTTCGATGTCGTTTCCAGTAATAACGAATATCTGGGCGGGATCATCGCTCCGGGAATCGAGCTAACCGCCTCTGTTCTGCATCAACGCGCTGCACGCTTGCCCAAAGTTGAATTGAAATTCCCCCCCAGCGTGATCGGCACCACCACCGAATCCAGCATCCAATCCGGCCTGATGTTCGGAACCGTGGAACTGATCAATGGGCTCATTGCCCGAATCGAGCGCCAGCTTGACCATTCGGTCCGGACGATCGCCACTGGCGGGTTGGCGAACGTTGTGGCACCGTACACGGATAAGATCGAGCGGGTGGAACCATTTTTAACCCTGGATGGCCTGCGTTTGATTTATGAGCAAATCGCTGGGTAATTCCATGCGAAGCGACTTTAGCCGTAATTCGCCCGATCCCCACATTATCAACTATCCATTATTTAAATCCGAAGCGTCACACCATCCGCTGTTTCAAGATAAGGATCAAATCCAGAAATATCTGACATCTCCCGGTGAGGGGAATTCTCTGAAGGTTCCAGCCAATGCAAGGGCCGCCATTAATTGAGGCGAGGGGATCGCATGCTGAGAAGCGATTTTATGCACCCGGGAGAGAAACATCGAATGAAAATTTGACCGGCTTTAAACGGCGTAGAAAAATTTTATTGTATTTGTGCATGGCGGTACCATTTCTCATGATATCCACCGAGGCAAAGCCATGCGAGAGCTGAAGCGCATTGCGATCAATATATCTCAAATTTCGCCAGTCGGCCATCCAGACCACCATTTTCCAGCGGTCTTTTCCACGAAGGTTTCAATCCGAGATGCTTCAACATCTCCCGATTGCCGAAATAGACAAAGGCAGTTGATCCTGTGCAGCGCTGCTTCAAAAAATCACCCAATGCTTTATAAAACTGGCCCAATTTCTTCGGTTCTCCGAGCCGAATGCCATAGGGCGGATTGCAGAGAATGATGCGATCGCGCAGATGCTCGATTTTATTGAAATCCATGACCGATAAATGAACGCGGTTTCCGCTGGGAAGGCAACGGAGGTTGGTTGTTGCAGCCTGGATTGCCTGGCTGGAGATGTCGCTACCTGCGATGAGCCCATCTGGCAGCACCCCGATTTGTTGATCGGCCTGGGTCTTTATCGTTCGCCAGGTTGATTGTTGAAAATCGGGCAGTAATTGGAACCCAAATCGGTCCCTCAAATACCCGGCAGGAATGCGGCAATAAACCATCAGCGCCTCACAAAGCAATGTACCAGAGCCGCACATGGGGTCATAGATGGGCTTTCGGCAGTCCCATTCAGCGTAACGGAGCATGGCTGCAGCCACGGTCTCCTGCATGGGTGCTTCCACTGAAAGCTTACGATAACCGCGCTTATGAAGTGATCCTCCAGAGGTATCCAGGCTGATCGTAGCCCGGTCGGATTCGATATGAAGATTGATCCAGACATCTGGATCGATGCGGTCGATATCGGGCCGGAGGCCAGTGGCATCGCGAAACGTATCGACGATGGCGTCTTTGAGCCGCAGGCTGGCAAATTGGGAATGAGTGATCTGGCTGTGAGAAACGTTAGCGAAAATGGCGAAGCGGTGCTTGACGGAAAACAGTTTGCTCCAGTCGATACCTCTGGCGATGCGATACAACGTCTGGTCATCAGGACAATCGAAAGTTGCTAAGGGGGCAAGCACGCGGGTGAGCAAGCGTGAGCAATAGTTGATGCGATATAAAGCGGCGTGATCGGCTGAAAAATAGATGCCACGAAACGCTGGATCGATGTCGCGAGCGCCCAACTCGGATAGCTCCTGGCATCCCAGTTCCTCCAATCCCCCTGCGATCTGCGCAAAGAAACGAAGCGATTTTTGATATTCGAACATGGTAGATGAATTTTTCATCGATTTTCTTTCCCCGCGGCTGATAGCACAGCCGCGGATTTTTTCTTGGATTTTGGTTGCTCAGAGCTGAATATGTTTTTCAATTGAACGCAAACTGCTCGAAGGGAGCGCGCAATCTACTCTCAGTGATCTCTGCGGCTCTTTGTGCACTCTGTGTCCCAAAAAAATCTTCTTAAGCAGCAACCCTTCTTAGCAGCGCTCAGAATTGTGGAAAATTTGATGCACTCGGTAGCAACTGGTCTTAGAACCGCGCTGCGTTAAAAAAAATCATCCGTGGCTTTTTTATCATCCGCGGGGCGATTCAGATTGAACTTGACCCAGGTTACGAATGGCCCGGTCGCGCGATAAATAACATCCCCCTGGCCCCCCTTCGAAGGGGGGAATTTTGAAGTATCTTTTTCCCTGCGGCTGATGGGACAGCCTCGGATAGTTTCTTTGGTTTTGGACGCTGAGCGTGCGACGGGGGAAGCGGTTCACTGAAAAATCTATTCTCAGTGATCTCTGCGGCTCTTTGTGCACTCTGTGTCCCAAAAGCATGCTTTTTAAGCAGCAACGCTTCTTAGCGGCGCTCAAAATTGTGGATCATTTGATGCGCTCCGTAGCAACTGGTCTCTAAATCGCGCTGCGTCAAAAAATCATCCGTGGCTTTTTTATCATCCGCGGGAAAACATTTTGTGATAATCGCTGGTCCATAAGGATCATCCGTGGCTTTCTTATCATCCGCGGGGAAAAATTTTGTCTATCCAAAAAGACCCATATCGGACATACCTGCTCGGAGAAGAGAATCAGAACGCCTGGCCGATCGAGAAATAGAATTCCCCTGGCGATTCATCGCGCCGTCGATCGAGCTTAACGCCATAGTCCATCCTCAGGATACCCAGGGGCGAATTAAATCGTAACCCGAATCCCGCGCTTCGGCGCAGATCGAACTGTTGCAACGCTTCGGCATTTTTCCATACATTTCCCATGTCGATGAAGGCGATGGCAGACAGTTTTTTATAGAAAGTATAGCGAAATTCAAGGAGATTGAGATTCAGGAGCACTTTACCGCCCACTGGATTATTGAGTTCATTTTTGGGCCCGACATATTTTTCTTTAAATCCGCGGAGCGACGCTGCGCCGCCAGAGAAAAAGCGCTCCTGAATGGGAATCTCGTCGTTGATGCCATAGCGATCCATCCATCCAGCGGTTAATGCAGATGCGATCACCAGGCGATGGGTCATGGGATAAAAAATTCGATAGTTCATTGTCACCTTGTAGAAGGTGGAGGTGCCTTTCAGGAATGCCCCAGCGGATTCAAAATTCAGTGATGCGAATGAACCGCGAGTGGCATTTATCATATCATCACGCGAATCGCGGATTAAAAGCCCGGTGATGCTGCGCGTGTTGCCCTTCTGGTCTGGTGGTTTGGGAGCAGAGCCGTTCAGCTTATCCGCACGCTGCGCGATCTCATAACGATAGGTTAAATTCAAATTGGTGAAATTGTCGAATTTTTTCCCCAGGGTAAATTTGAAGCCGTGCCGATCAAGATCGTAAGCTGGCTCATTGCGCTGCTCAAGATAACCATTCAGGTCAGCTTTGGTTTTTGTGCCGAAAAGCCAGGGATCGGTAAACGATAGTTCGATGCGACGCGCAATGGCGCTGCCAAAACCTGAGATACCGGCCTGGCGCCCGGTGCCGAACAGATTGTTGTGCAGCAACTCCACAGAGCCGCGCAAGCGATCCAACGTGCCATAGCCAAATCCGAAATTCATCTCGCCGTTCTTTTTCTCCTCCACCGTCACAGTGATGTTCCTGACCGTTGGAAGATGCTCCAATTTTTCATCAGGACGGATGAACACACTGGTAAATAGTCCTGTGAGGTAAAGCTGGCGCTGGCTGGTGAGAATTTTGCCATGATTATAGGTCTCCCCAGATCGAAACTCCAGTTGCTGCGAGATCACCTTCGGACGAATTTTTCTCATCCCCTCCAACTTGATATTCCCAATGCTCACCAAAGGGCCTTCGTCAATGTTGAAGTCGATCAGCATCTCATGGGTCTCAGCGTTCAATTTCAGCGCTGGGGTGACGTTGGCCTCGATATAGCCATGGTTGGCGTAATGGAACAGTATCTTGAAGCGGTCATCTTCCAGCCAGTTTTTTCGAAATGGTTTTCCAATGGCCGACTTGATCTGACGCATCAGCACAGAATCGGGAAAGATATGATTGCCAAAAAAAGAAATGCCCGAGATCTTCGTCTGCATGCCCTCTTCGATACGGATTTTGATGGTGACCCTTTGAGCTGTCGTATCGATCTGCACTTCATGATCCAGGATCCGTGCTTCCAGGTAACCTTCGCTCAGATAAAAATTGCTAATGGCCTCCAGATCGTCTTGAAAGATCTCTGGTCGAAAATAGCTCTTGGCATACCAACGATGCGGCCGCGTCAACATCAACTGACGCAATGTGGCGTCGGAAAATCGCTCATTGTTTTCGATAATCACTCGTGCAACTCGATATCGCGGTTGAGCGTTTTTAGCGTCAGCCACCTGGGCAAATATCCAACTCAAAACGAAAATAACGATGTATGTGCTTCTGAGAGACGCCATTTCATGATGCCCTGATAGAAGTAATGAATCAACATTTACCGATCAACTGAGAGCAACTCTCGGGACGTGCCCTGCTATCGATACTTGAAATTTGCACCAGCAGAGCAAAACGAACATGAGGAGCGACGTTGCTTCCTCCTCGGTCTTTTCATAGCTAATAGAATTTATAATGAAATTTCAGGTCTATTCCTGATTGGCCGATCTGGCCAGTATTGCCGATGATCGAAAGATACTTCGTCAATTGATACCCCAGCTTGATCTGCTGTTCGGTTGAATGGCCCACCACAGTGGAATAGGTGACGTTGAAGCGACTCGATAGCCGCTTGGAGGCCGTAATTCGCGGCGCCCAGGTTCGATCCCATTGCAATAAATTTCCCTCAATGGATATATTCTCCAAATCGAACGCCTCGCTCAATTTCTGCTCAGTAAAATCGGCCAGCCGATGCGCGCCGAGCTCTTGAAATCGGGTTAGCATCACCTGCTGAAGTGACGTTCGCTGGCCATTGGCCGATTGTGGCATCAGGCTTTCTCGGGTTCGGCCCAGCGTAAGCAAGGACACAATATTGGCGCGATCCAAAGCCGGGTCAGAAGCAAGCGAAAACTCCAGCTTTTCCAACGGGCCAGATAACTTTAGGGTGATGGTATATTTTACCTCTCTCGATCCCTGATACTCGGTGACTTCGCTTACAGCCGTGATGTCAATGAGCGGATTGATGCGATGGGGATCGCTAAAATAGACCGATCCGCTGGTCAACTTGAACTTACGGTCGAGATAGAGCACATAGCCCTTGTGGACAATCACCCTGCCTGAAATATTTGGCTGAGCCAGCGTCCCCTGCAAATTGAGAGTGGCGGACAACTGTAACTTGGCCAGATTATTATCGATCCAGATATTTTCGATCCCCTGGAGGATGACATCGAACTGGACATCGTTCAAAGTTTCCCCTGGTTCTGAGCGGCTCGGCAAACGGGTTAAAAATTGGCTGATGCGTGGACGGAAATCCTGAATGTATTTTGTCTCGCTTAATCGAATATTTCCCTTCATCGCGAAGCCAGCGCCAGTCTGGACCAGGTTCATTTCTCCGCGTTCGATCCCAATGATGGCGATCTTCGGCAGGGTCAGCTTAATTTTATCCAGGTTCATTCTGAAATTTGATTCGGAGAGGCCTGTTGAGCTTAGCAATGCTTGACCTTGAGATGCAAAGTTACCTGCTCCTATCCTTCCCGACAAATCGGTAACGCTAACTTGATTCTCATTGAAATCGATGCGGCTGGCGATGGCAGTGATTTCCGGGGTAATTCCTTTGATTTTGACCAATCCATCGTTCAGCGTCACGAAACCATAAGCCGAAGGTTGTTCCAACGTACCAGAGATTCGTATTTGGGAGTTAACCCTTCCGCGCAACAGCTCAAGGTCTGGAAAGAAAAGTCGTAACCAATCAATCTCCAGTTCCTGGGCGATTAGTTGAAATTGCAACATCTGATCTGGGGTTTTGGAGCTATCTTCGAGCAAGACCGCAAGCGGAACCAGCCCCTCCATCTGGATGGTGCCATTGCCGATCCTGGCACCAGACTGCGTCAAAGAGATCTGATGATTTTGATATTTGGCATTGAGCTGCAACGAGTCTAACTGTGCGGTTTCGTAAGCGATCCGTTGGCTCTGCAATGAGACATCGATGACAGGGACATCATCGGTGCCGCTCAGTTCAGCATTGATGGCGATCGTCCCAGTGGGCTGCAGGTCTATCGCAAGCAATTGGAACAGATGGCCGAGATTCAGATCTGGGATGTTGAGAGAACCGATTAAGGTATGATCTTCATGTCGCTGAATTTTTAATGCCAGGCGAGCCAGTTGCGTCACTTCACCCTGCACCTGAGCTTCGAATTCGGTGGTAGGCTCCAATCGAGCTTCGCCCTGAAATCGGAACGGAAATTGATTCATTTTTCCTGCGAATCGATCGAGTTTCATGGTTGAGCCATTAAAACGGGTCTGCATTTCCATCGAAGCTAAGGCGATCCTGGGGAGTTTCATCAGCGCATCCTGAATTTGAAGCTGTCCCACTAATGATGGGTGCGGTTGTATGCTTTTTAGATCAACTTCGCCAGAAATTTTTCCAGCGAATTGCATGGAATCAGGCAAAAACGCTGATACGAATTGCAGATCAAAATTATGGGCATGGAGCAGAAGTTTTGGCCTTGCTGGATCGAATCGTTCTATTTTTTCCGATCTCAGCGGCCATCGGCCCTCCAGGGTGAGCATGCCATCATGTTTTGCAGCGAGAAAATGAGCGATCGTGAGCATCTGATTCCGATAATCGAGATCAGCAGTGAGAGAATCGAGCGAATATCCGCGACAGGAAGGGGCGAGCACGCGACCGCGAAATTTTACCTCGGGTTGATCGAGCTGACCCTGCCATGAGGCATCGAAGCTAAGCTGGCCGCTGATCGAATCTACTATTCCCAGGAACTCAGCGAACGGGGCCAGGGCAATCGCTTCTCCCATCAGCGTGGCACGAAGCGAGCGATCGCTGAGTTTGCCATGGAGATGCGCGGCCCCGCATTTTTCAGGCATTCCTGTTAAAGAATCGTTTTTGATGATTGCGAACGCCAGTTCCGCTGAGAGATCTGGCTGCCAGGGAAGCTCACCCGTCGCTGCCAGCCAATAGTTGTTCCATTCGATCCGCAACGAATCGATACTGAGTTTGTTGCCAGTCGTCGAGGCAAACAGTTTAGCGCGATGAAATTTCAGGCCGTTGATTTGTGGCTCATCCCAATTGAAGCGGATCTGACTGATGAGGTTTTCGAGCGTCCCTTGTGCGATCACTTCATACCAGAGTTTGCCAGCCAGCGAATCCACACCAAGCGTTTGAGCTAACGGCAGCAGCTCGTTCGAACTGCCTTTGGCGATCAGGTTCGAAATTACCAATTGTTCCGCCTCATAACGAACCATCGCCTCTAATTCTTTCAACGGAAATCCCTGGAAATTGCCATCGCGGACCTGCAGTCTTGCGCCAATGATCGGTGTTTGAACGCTGCCAGATAGATGACCATCGAGGTTGAGCTGACCACTGACACCGGTTAACCCAGCGATGCTGGCAAACGGGGAAATATCCAGCAGGTGGGCATTGAATCGGCCAAGTAGCGATTGGTCTGGAGCGACCCGCCCGATAACCTGGGCCTTCGATCCATTTTGATCGAGTTGAAAAGTGACATCGCCCTGCGCTACCAAAAGATTGGCGTGAATCGGTGGGAATTGCTTTGAATTGATCGCTAAATTGATCAATTTAACATCTGCTTGCGCATTCATTCTCAGCCAATCGGTCCCTGTTCCCGCCAAAGAAAGTTGGCCATTGACAAAGCCCTGCATAGGGCCAGCAGTGCCAGCATAAAATTTCCTCATCAACGCGTCCAGCGGTAACTGGCGCAGAGCAAATGTAGCTCGATACTGCAATGAATCCCCTCCAAAATCCAATCGGCCCCGCGCCGCCACTTCACCAGTCAGGATAGAGGCTGAAAATTGTATGAGTTCAAGGGTTTGATCGTGAAGCGAAAGCTCAGCTTGGAGCTGATCTATTTCCCAACTGGCCAGGCTGCCCTGGTTCATCGTTAATCGGATCGAAGCCGAGGGTCGTTCTATCGGACCAGCAAAGTTTGCCGCAAGCTCTAACCGACCTCGATACGGCGAATCGCTGCTCTCGGCAAAAAGAGGATTCAATAGTTCAAGTTGAATGGCCGCATCGATACGACCTGTGGGGATATTTTGCTCGACAAAATCATATCGCATGACCCCAGCGAACTGAATATGTTCGGTTTCTAAGATGAACTTGCTGATTTCCAATTGAATTGGATCGAACCGAAAGGCGATGTCGCATTGCTGAATGGGCTGGGAGATATGCGCCCAGCCGAGCTCCCCAGCGCGGGCGGTAAGCCAGCCGATTTTAGTGTTCTGGTCGCTCGGCTCGCTATCCATCCCGACCTGCATCTGGCGCAACTCCACTCGGAGCGAGTCCTGATGCTCCAGATACCCAATGCGCAGATCGTTGATCCGAAGGTGACCGATCATAACTGCAAATCCTTCAGATGTCTCGTCGGGTGCCGCGGCCGCGGTTGTGTCGCTGGCGAACAGCATGCGGGGAAGATTATAGCGCCCAGTGGTATCTTTTGAAATGTGGATCTGAAGTTGATCAATTTCGATCCGATCGAGCAAGATCTTCTTTTTGAACAAGCCCAACAGATCAAAGTGAACCCGCAATTTGTTGAAGCTCAAAATTGAGGGCTGAGTGGAATCCGTTGATCCCACAGAAAAGTTGGTTACTTGAATGCGGTTGAATAAATTGGTCTGAATTCGGTCGATCTGGACTGGGCTTTCGATGAATTCGGCCAATTGTCGCTGAACCAATCGGGTGAGCAAAATGCTCCCAGGTCGAAGCGTTATTGCAAGATAGAGGACTATCAAGCCGATGGCGATGGCTATCAAAAATTTGCTGACTGTTCTCACGATGTTATCCTTTTTCACCTGCTAAGACCAGCCGACCTAAGAGAGCAAGACACAGCAGCGTCGGCTGAAATACTCGATATAATAACCTCGCTTAATCGATTCAGTTCCCTTTATTAGCGCAAGGATATAACCACCCTGTTCGAGCGCTTGATTCATGATTATCTCTTGGGCAGGATGCTTGAAGAGATAGCGCGTCTATTCGCATTTTTTGCCATCAGGGATGAAATAGATAACCTGTATACGAACTCAAACTCCTAAATTTGGAATTCAGCGATTATTGGGAGGAGCGGAGCGATGAAGCAATCTCTCAATTCTTAAAAAGACTGCTCCGGCAAAAACCGCCTCGCAATGACTTGTGAATAGCAATTCGTGTGGTTTTTGCCTGAACTCAAGCGCGCGTGACATTTCAAGGGGTCATTCTCATCTCTAAACATTCAGCAATCCATCGAGCGTTCTGGAATAGCATCGCTCCAGGCTGAACATTTCGACAGATTTTCCTCTGGCAGTACTTCGAACGATCATCGCATCCTCATTCGAAAGTCGAAATGCGGCGAATACAAGCTTACATTATCATCCCCAAAATTGGGCTTGACATTGTTGACAAAAATGCGTAAAATAGCGCGGCACGAAATGAGTAAAACAAAATTGCCAAAAGATACGGCAGAGCAATTGCTTCGCTGGCAAGATGGCTTGATCAATACGGTCTCGCTTCATCATCGGTACTGTTCAGAACCTTCGTAAGTAGTGATAGGTTTTTAAATGCAATTATTGACCATTGGTGTCCAACATGAATTCTTGATGAATCGAAAATCAATTAGCGCTTCATTTCAAAAATCCCTGTAGGGTATAACAGCGTTCAATTATCGAAAGTAAGATCTCGCTTTGAAGTGGTCATTCCTGGTTGCGTTAATTAATTCCACTTGGCCGGACGGATTGAAGGAATGTGTTGATGCAAATAATGCTACCAATCAAAAATAAGCGAATAGGGTTCAGCACTGGTGGATTATCATTAGTTCCTCAGGTTGATGGGATTCCATGAGTTTGTTTTATTAAATCGGACTTATATCACTGATAGCTATCACAGGTTTTGCAACAAGAATAAAAATGGGGGGACCTCGGATTTGAAATTTGATCAATCGAGATGAAAAAAAATCGATGCTGGTTTAAAATCAGGGGGAAATGCTTTCTATTGCTTGGTTGGCTGGGAATGAACATGTTGCATGCCAACATTTTTGCTCAGCCGGCCAGCCAAGAAGTCGCACAATACGGCCTGTTTGAAACCGAATTCGAGGCGGCAAGGAATTATAATAACCCATATCTCGAGGTCTCCTTTGCCGCCTCTATTTATGGTCCTGGTGAGATTCGCCGCGAGGTCGAAGGCTATTGGTACGAGGGCAAACGATGGCGGCTTCGCGTTATGCCCACCGCGCCCGGGCTATGGACTTATGTCACCCGCTCTAACGATCCTGGCCTGGATAGTCTATCCGGCCGATTCGTGTGTGTTCCATCGGGGCGAATGGGGATTCTGCAAGTGAACCCGGATTTTCCGTACAGCTTCCGATTGAGCGAGGGTGCGCCGTTTCTCTGGTTCGGCGAGACCAGTTGGTGTCTGATGAGCAACGCGGTCCCTTTCAGCGATGGTACCTTTCAAAAATATATCGATCGCCGAAGAGAGCAAAAATTCAATGGCATCCATTTCGTGTTAGGGACTGGTGGGTTGCCGTCTGGGACCACCAATCCAAAAAATGAAGGGGGAAGCCTCTGGCTCTCCCAATCCGAGCAGCGCATCAATCCCCAATTCTATAAATGGATGGATCGCCGCATGGCATATCTTGATTCGGTGCAAATGGCCGTGGGATTTTTCATCACCTGGTCTCAGCACTTCGCCAGCTTGAGTCGGGAACAATTCGAGCGATGGGAGCGCTATCTGATTGCTCGATATGCTGCCTATCCATTGCTCTATTGGGTCATAGTCGGTGAGTTCGATGAAGCGGGCACCCTCGAGGACTACAATTATCATGGTCGTGTTATTGCCAGCTATGACCCATACGGCCACCTCATCACCAACCATCCCAATCATCATGACCTCAATAACCTCGGGACCAATCGCATCTTTGCTGGACAAGATTGGTTCGGCATAGTGCTTCAGCAATTGCCCCGTTATCCAGTCACAGTATCTCCTGGAGAAGTCAATCGATACATTTTAATTGACCGGCAATTTAATGTCCCGGTGGTCAACCATGAGTTCGGCTATGAAGATCGAAATTACTATGGCAAAATTATGACTGCGGACTACGTCCGAAAGTATGCCTGGTCGATCATGTTTGGTGGGGGATTTTTAAGTTATGGGCATGATAAGACCATTCGCACTGTGGACCTGAGCGCGCTCGAATCCGACGGCATCCGCTACCTGGGGTATTTGTACGATTTCTTCGAGCCTCTAAAATGGTGGGAATTATATCCAGATCCCCAACGATCAAACCGGGGATTCTGTTTGAGCAGCCTGCGTCCTGAACATCTTGTTTACCTCCCCGAGAATGGCCCGGTCCAGGTGGATCTGAGGGATAAATCGGGTCTTTTTATGGCCCAGTGGTACGACCCCATGACTGGGGTTTATGGAGATACCCTGCTGCTCACTGCAGGTGAATGGATCACTTTTGATCCTCCATTTCCAGGCGAGGCCGTGCTACACATCTTTCCCAATGATCGGCCCATCCTTCAAGTCTCCCCAACAGGATTGATTTTTGAGGCAATTGAACAAGGGCCAAATCCTGGGGCACAGGTAATTCAAATTCGCAACGCTGGAGCGGGCGCTATGCGCTGGACCGCTTCGAAATTCGCCGATAGCCCCTGGCTTCGGATCGACACGCGCTCCGGGGTGAACGATGCGGATGTCCAGGTTTCGGTCGCGCTGGATGGCCTTGGACCAGGAGTTTACGCGGATACGATCCGCTTCAGCGCCGAAAAAGCGTTAAATCAACCGATCGATGTCTGGGTCGAACTAAAGGTGGATTCGATGCCTTTGATCCAGGTCATCTCGCCCAATGGAGGGGAATATTGGGAGATCGGCAGCGAGCACGAAATTCGATGGGGGTCACAGCGGATCCGCGACAGCGTGTTTATTCGGTTTAGCAGCGATGCCGGTGCCAGTTGGCGGCAGATCGCTTGCTCGCCCAATGTCCATCGCTACGAATGGACTGTCCCCAATGCGCCGTCTGATTCCTGTCTGATCATGATTTGCGATGAGGCTGGCTATGCCAGCGATCAAAGCGATGGGACGTTCACCATCGCTGTGCCGTTGCGGGCTGATTTTTCGGCCGAGCCATTAATCGGCTATCCGCCATTGAACGTCACCTTCCGCGATCTTTCGACTGGACTGATCGATCGGTGGCATTGGGATTTCGGTGATGGCAGCATGAGTGCGGAACAGCATCCAGTGCATCAATTTACGACCCCAGGTGTCTATTCAATTTGTCTTACGATCACGGGGAAGACCGGCGAGCACCGTGCCGCAAAATCGAATTATATCACTGTGCTGGAAAGAATCGGCAGCGATATCCACGGCAGTGTGAAATATTTCAGCCAAGGCCAGGCAGTTCCAAATGTGATCCTGGAGTTGGTTGTTGGGCAAGAATATTTTCGGACGACAAGCACACGCTCAGGCGATTACTTGTTCGAAGCCGTGCCCCATGGACATGTCTCCCTCCGAGCGATCAACGCTAACAAAGCAAATCAAGCCATCGCTGGCATCGATGCGGTGATGGTGCTGCGATATCTGGCTGCGTTGCAAGAATTATCCGAGGGCCAGAAGTTGGCGGCCGATGTGAATCGAGATCGCTTGATTACCGAATTGGACGCCCAAGCAGTGCTGAGCTTTTTATGTTTTGATGAAGAACAAAGTGCTTGGACCGGCACCTGGCGATTCCAGCCAGATAGCTGTCAGTTTGACCATCGATCGGATACGACATTTCATTGGATCGCTCATGTATTGGGAGATGTGAATGGCGATTGGAATAAAGAGAGTGAGGGGGACTCGAGCGGATATTATGCGGAGAAGCTGGCAGAGGTGAAAAGAACGCAACTGAAAATCGGCGCTATTCGCTGGGATGCTCAAGGTCGAACGCTCGTTCCGATCCTCATTGCTGGCTTGACCGAGCCTCTTCACAGTTTGATTTTGACGATAACGTACTCGCCAGCCACCTTGAAATTTCGCTCTGCCCAAACTGGTAGTCTTTGGCCGAAATTTCTATTAGAAAGCAATGGCAAGACGAATGGCAAAGTATTCCTCGCTATGGCCGGGGCAATGGGCTGTAAGAGTGAGGGAGAGGTCATTCTGCTGATATTTGACTCCAGCGATCAGAGCTCTCTGGTGGATGATGCCAGTTTCCAAATCACCCGAGCGCTGATGAACGATCAGCCAATCTTGGAGATCCTGAGCACGACCAGCAAAACGAGAAGATCGGATGAATGGGCATCGCGACTGGCGCTTCACCTCGCGCCAAATCCATTCCATCGGCAGACGCAAATTCGGTTCGAGCTTCCCAAGGCTGTAACAGTGGAATTGAGCGTTTACAACATTCTGGGCCAGAGGGTTCGCACTTTGATCAATGGCGAGCGGCCTGCTGGGTCCTATGAGATCTTTTGGGATGGAACAGATGATCAGGGACATGGTTTGAATTCTGGGGTTTATTTTTATCAGTTGAGAATCAAAGATTCTGGCCAGACATATCAGATGGTCAATAAAATGTATCTGCTGAAATGAAGAGTGCAAAATCAGAGGCCCATTGACAGAAGGGAACGAACCAAAATGGAGTTTTCGTTGTCGCTGATTTCTGGGCAGGTTCAATCAAAACAGTCATAACTTCGCCGCGGTTTGAAATTCGTTTTCGATCGGCGGCTGAATGATCGAAATTCATGGTCATGGCTTAACTCGCATGAAACGTTCCAGGTATGAGCAATTCAAATTTTATCGGGAAAGCATTTTGGCGAGGGAACGCAATCTTGTAGCGATCCAGCCAGAGGCTTTGCTCTCTATTGCCCTTGTATTTCCCAATAGCTACGCGGTCGGGATGGCGAACTTGGGCTTTCAGTCCATTTATCGACTGTTCAACCAGATGCCGGGCGTACGCTGTGAACGGGCTTTTTATTACGCTCAATTCCCCGGTGTTGCCCAGACGCTGGAGAGCCGTGGCCATCTGCGCGATTTCGATATCGTTGCATTTTCGATCTCTTATGAATTGGATCTGCCGAATGTGGTGCAAATTTTACTCGATGCGGGGATTAGCCCTTTGGCTGCAAACCGGGATCCCAGAGAGCCATTGATTATGGCCGGAGGGGCTATTGCTTTTATGAACCCAACACCTATCGAGCCTTTTTTGGATTTCATCTATCTGGGTGAAATTGAGCCCCAGACGCAGCCACTGCTATCCCAACTGCTCGAATGTCAGAAACAGCGCTGCTCGCGGCAAGAAACGTTAGAGCTTCTGTCGCAATTACCGGGGATTTACCTTCCAGAACAAAAGGGCGGCGATGGGATTGCCCGCGTTTACGCTGTGAATGATCATCTCTTCCCGCAATACTCCCCGGTAATTAGCCCGGACAGCCATTTTAAAAACATGTTCCTCGTGGAGGTCGGCCGAGGTTGTGGCCGCTATTGCCGCTTCTGCGCTGCCAGTCATATCTATCACCCGTTCCGCATTTTCTCCCAGGAAAAAATATTAAGTACCATCGCTGATTATCATCAAAACACCCAGCGGGTGGGCCTGATCGGCGCGGCGCTGTCCGATTTCCCGCAGCTTCATTCGCTCTGCCGCACGCTGGCTGACCAGGGCTATGAGCTGGGCTTATCCTCTTTTCGGCTGGATATGATCGACCCGGAGTTCCTGAGCATATTGGAACGCAGCCAGGTAAGATCGCTCACCTTCGCCCCGGAGGCGGGGAGTGAGCGATTGCGCCGGCTGATCCACAAGAATCTCTCGGATCAGCAAATCTTAGCCGCGGCCGAGGCTATTGCCGATTCCCGCATTCGGCAACTCAAGCTCTATTTCATGATCGGCCTTCCAGGTGAAACGGATGACGACCTGTATGGCATCATCGAATTGGTAAACGCCATTCAGACGATCATGGTCAAAAAGAAAAAAATGATCTCGCTCTCGGTTAGCATCAACACTTTCATTCCCAAGCCGTTCACCCCGTTCCAATGGAGCCCGATGATCTCAGAATCAGAGATCCGGCGCAGAAGAAAATTGCTCGAGCGCGGGCTGACAAAGATCGCTGGCGTACAGCTATCGCGCAAAAACGTCAGGGATGAAATCCTGCAAGGTATTTTTTCCCTGGGCGACCAGCGAGTTGGCCGCGCGATCTATTACAAGCTCACCAGCAAATGCGATTGGCCGACAGCCTGGCGCCAGGCCGCGATCGATCCCAATTTTATTCATGAACCGAGACCAATCGACATAGCCCTGCCCTGGGATTTCATCCAATCACCCTTTGGGAAAGAACGATTGATTGGCGCACGGAAAATCGGCTGATCGAGCCGAAGGACGAGCCAGTGGTTCAAAAAATTCGGGCCACGGAATTGTAACTGCCACGGAATTCTTTTTCCCACGGATAAAAAGCAGCCACGGATAGAATTTACTTTCGAGAAGGATTTTGAACTATCATTTCTGTGGAATCAGCATTTCTGTGTTTCAAAAAATTCGGTTAACGGAATTGGAACTGCCACGGAATTCTTTTTCCCACGGATCAAAAGCAGCCGCGGATAGGATTTACTTTCGAGAAGGATTTTGAACTATCATTTCTGTGGGATCAGCATTTTTGTGGTTCAAAAGATTAGGCCACGGAATTGGAACTGCCACGGAATCCTTTTTCCCACGGATCAAAAGCAGCCACGGATAGGATTTACTTTCGAGAAGGATTTTGAACTATCATTTCTGTGGGATTAGCATTTCTGTGGTTCAAAAGATTAGGCCACGGAATTGGAACTGCCACGGAATCCTTTTTCCCACGGATCAAAAACAGCCGCGGATAGAATTTATTTTCGAGAAGGATTTTGAACTATCATTTCTGTGGGATCAGCATTTCTGTGGTTCAAAAGATTAGGCCACGGAATTGGAACTGCCACGGAATTCTCTTTCCCACGGATCAAAAACAGCCACGGATAGGACTTATATTCAAGAAGCATTTTGAACTATCATTTCTGTGGGATCAGCATTTCTGTGGTTAAAAAAATATGCCACGGAAATTAATTTTTTGAATTCTTTTTTCCGTGGCAGTTTTTTTCAAGACCCATCTTTAATTATCCTGAACCAGTTTGATCAGCGTATTGGCTGGCAGCGCATCGTCCAACTGCATGCCATTTAAAATGGCCGTGGCTTCCAATTGGTCCTGGGGCACACCCAATTCCTGCAAGGCGCTGCGCAGCGAGCCCTGCCGGGATGTCCGCTTCAGCACCAGTTTATCTGGTTTGACATTGATCTTGCTGGGGTCATTCAATGGCTTAAATTGCCCCATGGTTTGATTGAACGACGGCAGATAATTATTGAACTGCTGCGGTCCTGTATAGCCATGGAACACATACACCCGATTGTCCTTCTGGATAAAATAAGAGGACAGGCTAAGCACCCCCTGATCGGTGGTCACATCAGAGATGACGCGATAGGCCGGCAGGCCATTGACCTGAAGCGATTCGCTGGCTTTCACAGCGGCCTTGGTATTGGTCACGAAGTTGCTGGCCGCCGCGCTGGGCGAGGATTCCTGAGCAATCGAAAGCAGCATGACCGCGTCCTGCTGCTGGGTGAACATTTGAACCTGGGAGGGAGTATTGTTCAGCTTCCAGCCAGTTGGGACTGGGAACTGGATGCGCAGCTCCGGATGATAAAATGTATTTCCTGCCACGTATCCATGACGCGGGTCCTCCCCAAAATTGATCCCATCGACTTTGGTCAAGAACTGATCGCGATTGACCATGTATTGGGGAAGTTGCAGTTGGCTCTGCCATTTCTGTGCATCTTTTTTGATGGCGGCGATGCGATCAGGTGGATTTGGGTGGGTCGAGAACCAGCCGGGAAGGCCACTGCGATCTTCTCCGGGATACAACCGCTCCAGGGTCACGAAGAAATTCGCCATGTGGTTGGCATCATAGCCGGCCTTGGATGAATACTCCACGCCTAAAACATCGGCCTGGCGCTCATTGTCCCGGCTGAATCGCAGAAACAGCATTCCGACGCCGAACTGCGCTAACCCGGCATATTTTCGGAAGGTCTCAGATAGCATGAAGCCGATGCCGAGACCCAACTGCGCCATGGTGGCGCGACTGTATTGCTGCGCCGTATGCCGCGCGGTAATATGCCCAATTTCATGGGCCATAACACCCGCTAACTCGGCTTCATTGTTTAGATAGGCGAGAATGCCTCGCGTAAAATAGACATATCCTCCAGGCACGGCAAACGCGTTGATCACCGGGGTATCCAGCACCTTAAAGGAATAATTTAAATTGGGACGATGGCTCAACTTGCCCATTTTGGTCCCCAGCGCGGTGACATAGCTGGTAAGTTGCGGGTCATCGTAAAGACCATAGGTCTGAATCACCTCTTGATCGGTCTGCTGCCCGAGGGCCAGTTCATCGCTCTCGGTCAATAGCATAAACTCTCGTTTCCCAGTCACTGGATTCACGGCACATGAAATCGCCCAAATAATCAGCGCCAGCACCATCATGCCGGCCAATGATGACAAGATGATCTTGCGTGTCATCTCGTACCTCCTTCGTTGCTTGTGATGTTTGTTATTTTACCCTCAATACCGCTTCGCTTTGCTCCATTGCTCTCTGAGCTGCCTTTAAACAGGTGGCGTATGATGCTGCATAGAATTTCCTGGCAAAAATTACAGATATTTTTTCTAAATTACAACCATTTTTTTCTTCGAAAATAAAAAACCATCCCGAACCCAATCACCATCATGATGCCCCAGATGATGAAATACCCCCAGCGCCATTTCAGCTCCGGCATGTACTCGAAATTCATGCCATAAACACCAGCGATAAACGTCAGCGGGATGAAAATAGTAGCAATGACGGTCAACATCTTCATCACCTCATTCATTTTATTGCTGAGGTTCGATAAATAAATGTCGAGCATCGCAGAGACCATATCCCGGTACGTTTCGATGGTATCGATCACTTCGATGGTATGATCATAGACATCTTTCAGATAGATCGTCGTGGATTTGCGGAGCAAGTTGGATTCGCTGCGCTGCAACCTGCCAATTACCTCGCGCAACGGCCAAACCGATTTGCGGAGCTGAATGAGATTGGTTTTCAACTGATGGATCGATTGCAGCGTATCCCGGCTTGGATGATTCAACAGCTCATCTTCTAACCATTCAATCTTTTCACCGATAATTTCCAGGATGAGGAAGTAGTTATCCACCACGGCATCGATCAACGAGTAGGCGAGAAAATCGGCCTTGCGCTTTTTCAATTGAAACCGACCGCTGGCGATGCGGTCCCGCACCGGATCAAATTCATCCCCTGGTTCCTCTTGAAACGATATCACATAATCCGGGCCGATCAACAGGCTGATCTGATCTTCTACCAATTCTTCCTGTGAAGGCTCGTAGGTCAGTGATCGCAGCACAACATAGAAATACCTCCCAAAATCTTCCGCTTTGGGACGTTGTCGCGTATGAAGGATATCTTCAAGCACCAGCGCGTGAATATTGAAATGCTGTCCGATTCGTTCCACGACATCCACTTGATGGAGCCCATCGATATTGATCCAGGCCACCTCCACTTGCTCCTGCAGGGAAAAGCATTGCTCAAGGCGATCGACTGTTTCACGAAACACCCGCTCATTATTGTATCCGATGAACTCTATACGGACCTGATCCGTTTTTTTCTCGCCAACATGGACCAGCGATCCTGGCGGTATCCCAATTTTTGCTGAACTCCGCTTTGTCTCTTCGTGACTGATCATTTGTTACCTCGATAAAATTTAGCCATCCAGTGGCTGATCGATCTATCGTTGGACATGCCAGCAATCCATACGAATGGCATTCATCCCACCCGAAAAAAATGGGATCGATACGAATCAATCTTGCTCAGCCTCTGGCGGTTCTGATAAGGGGATCTTATGGGTCTTTTTAATGAGATAGTATGCCACTGACAGCGCTAAAATCAAACTGGCAATCCCAACAAAGGTCAAGGCGGAATATTTGTCAATATCAAGAATGATGACCTTTCGGGCAATTGCGATCATGGCTACCACCAGTACCACTTCGACATGAATCACGTTCTCTACAACATAAGTCCGGATCGAGTCCAACAGCTCAATTCCGATGAGCACCAGCAGGAATAGGCCAAAAATATCCAACAATTCTCGGATCTCCAAAATGAAAATCGGTTCGCTGATAATGTCGATGGCCAGGATCCATCCTAATTCAATGATCGAAAGGAATAAGACGATGGTCATCATGAGGATGAGCGCCAGGATCATTAACCGTTCAATTTTTTTGAGAAATGCCATCATGGAAATGCCTCACGTTTTTTAGGATTCACCTGTTATTGGATCAGCAATGGATTAAAGCGGAAGCGAAACAAGGCTCAAAATTGCTTCATGACTTGTTCGGTTGATCAATCAAATAGCGCTTGATTTGCTCAGCTATTTTCAAAAACGAGCACCTATGAATACGGCAGAAGCCTGGTAATTATCGATCTCTTCATTGATCCATCCTGTCTGGACCCTTTTTGCCCAAATCATCACTAACCAGTGCTTTGCATGGCAGCCGCTACGCCATTGATGCTGAGCAAGAGCGCCGAATCGTAGCGTTGCCTTTCCGCCGGATCACGAGCATTCCTGGCCCGCTTGAGCAGCTCGATCTGCAATAGGTTCAAGACATCTGCATAAGGGTTCCTGAATGAAATCGACTTCTGGATAGCTGGCTGGTTCTCCAACAGGCTTTTTTGGCCAGTGATTTTCAGAATGGCAGCGACCGCCAGATCGAAATCAGCTTGAATCTGAAGGTGAAACGACTGATCGGATAGCATGGCATAACGCCGAGAGATCGCCAGGCGTGCACGGCCCAGTTCCAATTGGGCATTATCAATGATATTCCGAAAGAAGATCCAGTTCTGATACATGTCCTGAAGCAAGGGAAGATGCTCCTGCCGCTCGGCCATGAACGTGCTGAGCGCCTGACCGATGCCGAACCAGCCAGGCAGAACGTACCGGGTTTGGGTCCAGGCGAAATTCCAGGGAATAGCTCGGATCGCATCGAAGGTCAGTTGCTGGCTGGGATTTCGGGATGCCGGCCGCGAGGCAATGGGCAATTGTCCAATGAACCTGACCGGAGTGATCTGCAAATACCACGACCAGAAATTCTGATCATCGATCAGTTGCCGGTATTGAGTCATGGCGCGATGCGAGAGTTCATCCATAGCTGTTCGCATTTCAGGCGAGTAGCGTGGCTCCGAGCGCTCCCGAGCGCTCGTCAGCATTACGGCATTGATGATCTGTTCCAGATGTCGATAGGAGATCGCTGCATTGGCATACCGATAGGAGATCACCTCACCCTGCTCGGTGAATCGGATTTTGCCGTTTTGACTCACCTTCGGCATGGCCAGAATGGCCTGGTTGGCGCGACCGCCGCCTCGGCCAATGCTTCCGCCTCGGCCGTGGAACAGCCGCAGGGTGATCCCATGTTTCCGAGCGATCAGAGCCAGTGACCGCTGCGCTGCATGCAACGACCAATTCGCTGTGAGATAGCCGCCATCCTTATTGCTATCCGAGTAGCCCAACATGATCTCTTGAAGATCTCCTCGATTGGCTAAATGCCGGCGATAGAGTTCACGGTTGAATAATTGATCGATCAGCGTTTCTGCTTTTCTGAGATCCTCCACGGTTTCGAACAGCGGCACCACATCGAGCGGGCAGGAGGCGCGGTCATTTCCTTGACGCCATAAGCCCACCTCTTTGGCCAGCAATAGCACTTCCAGAATATCGCTGATTTCATGCGTCATGCTGATGATGTAGCTGCCGATGGATTGCCGATCAAATCGAATCGCCTGGGCGATCATTTCGAACGTCTTTAAAACCTGCTGGGTCTCCTCCGAAATGATCGCTTCTCGCGGAAGCAAAGGCCGAGGATTGCTGAGCTCTTGTTCCAGCAGGTAACATTTTTCCAGTTCGGGCAAAGCCCCATATTGATCAGTGACCCCAGCGAGGGAGAACAGCTCAGCGATTGCAGTCTGGTGCCATTGGCTGTGCTGCCTGATGTCCAGCGATACCAGATGAAATCCGAACACTCGAGCGCGGATGATCAGATCGAATAGCCGGCCCTGCTGGGCGATTAAGCCTAATCCACTGGCTTCCAGGCTTTGCTTTATGACCAGTAAATCCGCCAGAAAATCCTGTATGCCGTAGCTAATGCCTTGCCCTGCTATCAGCCGCTGGAGCTTTTCGATCATGAAGCTGATCTTGAGCCGATAGGGCTCAAATTGATAGCGTCGGACAAGTCGGGGCTCCAGATCCATGGTTTTCGCCTCTTGCTCTAACGAGATCAGCAACGGTTGCGGCGTTGGGATCTGTCGCGATGAAATGCTCAGCTCTTCTCGCAGCTCTTCGAGTTCGTTAAGATAAAGCGGCAGTACCGCCCTGCGGTAGAGTTGTAACGCCTCCTCGGTCACTGCCGCTGTGACGAACGGATTGCCATCGCGATCCCCGCCGATCCAGCTCCGAAATTGCAGGAACGCTGGCAACTCACCCAGTGGGGCATCATAATACAGCGCGATGGCAGCTTTCAAATCACGAAACAGCCGTGGCACAGCCTCCCATAGCGATGTGGTGCAGAAAAAGCTACCATTCAGCACCTCGTCTCGAACGGTTGGCCGCTCGATACGCAGATCGTCCGAAGCCAGTAACAAGAGGATCTGATGATATAGCTGCCGTTGAATCTCCTGGCGTTCGTCCGCAGTAAGGCATGGCGCCGTACCGAGACGCGCCAGCCACTGATCTATTGCCCGTTGCTTGAGCAAAATGGTCCGCCGGCGCGATTCGGTCGGATGCGCGGTAAAAGTCGGCTCGATATCCAGCCGATCGAGCAACTGGCGTAACTCATTCCAAGGAACGGCTTGCTGTTTGAGATCGCGGATCGCCGACATAATCGACTCGGTGCGAGGATGATTGGCGTCGGCCGCCTGTTGCCGCTCGCGATTGATCCGGATGATCTCCTGGCGCTCGGCCTGGTTCACCAGGTGAAAGAGAATGGTATATGCCCGAATCAACCAGATGATTTGTTCCAGGTCCAGCGATGCGATTTTTTCCTGGGCCACGGATAAAAATTGCTCAGCATTCGATTCCCTCGCCCGAAGGCACAAGGAGCTCAGATGGTGCATCATCTCCAAAATAGACACCCCAGCTCGATGCTCAACGGCCTTGCCCAGCAATCTAACCAACAAACCGATTTGCTCCAGTAATGGCTTGCTAATCCCAGCAGCCTTTGCATTCGAAATGAGCCCAAGCCAATCTGCCATTTCATCCGACTCATTGGATTGGAGCTGATCAAAGTTGAATTCCATAGTGGATCGATCCATTAAATGAGTAGTGCACCAAGAGATTTTCATCGAGATTGCCCGAGCTCAGGCAAGCAGCGCCTCATTATTCGCCAGCCTTTGATGAATTGCCCGAGATCTCCGGTCAATTGCCAGTTCCGTTCAACATTCGCTGGGTTGGGCGATCCGATCGCGTCCATGCCCAAATCGTTTGCTGGATCAGACACGAACGACCCCGAATGGTCGTTCGATGCGAGAGCCGATTGGGTCCTCTCATCAATTTTACAGACGGGCCTTTTTTGTTGAAGGAAAACGGCCCTTAGTATCATGCAGCCCATTATTAGCTGGTAGTCCCGCTTTTTTTCAAGCCCGGCAAGATCAGGATAATCCCGATAATGATCAATGCAATGGGGAGCACGTAATTGCCAAATTCCGAGGGGCCAAAGAACAGAAACAGCAATCCCATGAATACCAAGATGCTCCCTGGGATCAGCGGCCACCAGTGCTTATCTTCTGTTCCCAACAGAATGATATAAAGCGCAACAAAGGTGAGCCCCATTCCCATCAACATCAGGCCGACGCCCAAAATGTTTTCGAAGAAAATCAGCAATGAGACGCTGCCCACCATTCCAGCGGGAATGACCGCCCACCAATTCGATGGATGAAAGATAAACACGAGCAGGAAACTGAGCCCGATGAATAGGATGAATATCCCGGCCCCGATCGTTCCAGTCAGTCCAATGGCTTCGCCGGCAATTAATAGTGCGAGGCCCAGCATGATCACTCCGGGGATCAGCGGCCAGAACTGCTGCTGCTTCATGGAAACGTACATGCCAATGAAAAAAACAAACGCCAAAAGGAACAGAAAGCTGAACAGCCACGAGGTGCTGATGTTTAATTTCAGCACATCGGTGGTCAATAGCAGCAAGAAAATTCCCAGCAAAATGACGATAATGCCCCAAACGACCTTCATCACGCGTTGGTCCATTTTTTCCTCCGATTTGATTTAATTATACGCCTTTGGAATGCAGCAAAACAGCCGCTGCAAATTCATCCCGGCTTCAGGGCAAGCGTCGAAAACCTTAAGTTCTTTCGATCAGCGGCCGGGGATGGAAAGCTGTTGATCGCCGAATCGCGCGCATTGCCTCTGAGCAACCCCAATCGTTCAGATCACTTTAGGCGAAGCACTGGGCTTCTGAATGGATCATCCTTACTGATTTTGTTGTTTGGTGTAGTTCAAAAGACCGCCAGCAATAATGATCTCTCTGGCCCGTTCCGAGAGATCATAAACCGCTGTGATGTTCACTTTTCGGGTCAGATTTTCGATGACCAGCGGCTTGTTGGCGCGCAGCGAGCTCACCACGTTCTGGATGCGCAACCGATCGCCTGGCTCAAGCTTATCGTAGTCGGCAGGATTCTGGAACGTAAGCGGCAGGATGCCGAAATTGATCAGATTGGCTTTATGAATGCGCGCGAACGATTTGGTCAGCACCCATTTGATGCCCAGATACATCGGCGCCAGGGCCGCATGTTCCCGACTGGAGCCCTGGCCGTAATTTTCGCCGCCAACGATGAAGCCACCGCCTTTTTCCAGCGCTCGTTGCGGAAAAGTCTCATCCACCACTTCGAACACGTGTTTAGAGATCTCTGGGATATTAGAGCGAAGCGGCAAAATTTTCGCGCCCGCTGGCATGATGTGATCTGTGGTGATGTTATCCTCCACTTTCAACAAAAGCTCGCCCTCCAGCGTATCGGGCAAAGGCTTATTGATCGGCAGCGGCTTGATGTTGGGACCGCGGATGATCTCGACTTTCTCAGGCTGTTCCGAAGGCGGCAGGATCATCCGATCATCGATTAAGAATTTCTTTGGCATGGAGACCACAATCGGTTTGCCCAGATCCCTGGGGTCGGTGATTACGCCCTTTAATGCCGCGGCCACGCAGACCTCGGGGCTGGCTAAGTAGACGTTGGCGTTTTTCGTGCCGCTGCGGCCGAGGAAGTTTCGATTGAACGAACGGATCGACACCGCATTGCTGGGCGGCGCCTGGCCCATGCCGATGCACGGCCCACAGGTCGTCTCCAGCACCCGTGCGCCCGCGCTGATCATATCGGCCAATGCCCCATTGCGCGCGATCATCTCCAACACCTGCCGCGAGCCTGGCGAAATCACCAGGCTGACCTCAGGATGAACTTGCTTGCCCTTCAGCGCACCCGCCACGGTCATCATGTCCACATACGAAGAATTGGTGCACGAGCCAATGGCCACCTGATGCACTTTTGTTCCAGCGATCTCTTTCACTTTAACCACGTTATCAGGACTGTGCGGCTGGGCGATCAGCGGCTCCAATTTCGACAGGTCGATCTCGATCACCTCGTCGTACTGGGCGTCGGCATCGGGTTTCAGTTCCTGCCAGACTTTTTCCCTTCCCTGGCTCTTCAAGAATGCCTTCGTATTTTCATCGCTGGGGAAGATGGAAGTGGTGGCACCCAGTTCCGCGCCCATGTTGGTGATGGTCGCACGCTGAGGCACGGTCAGGCAGTTCACGCCCTCGCCGCCGTACTCGATGATCTTGCCCACGCCGCCTTTGACCGTCATAATTCGCAGCACCTCTAAAATGACATCTTTGGCTGAGACCCAGGGCTGCAATTTGCCCGAGAGTTTCACCAGCACCACTTTGGGCATGGCCAGATAGAACGGTCCGCCGCCCATGGCTACAGCCACATCCAATCCGCCCGCACCGATAGCGATCATGCCAATGCCGCCGCCCGTGGGCGTGTGGCTGTCCGATCCCAACAAAGTCTTGCCTGGCACTCCAAATCGCTCCAGATGCACCTGATGGCAGATGCCGTTGCCTGGCCTCGAAAAATAGATGCCATATTTGGCGGCTATCGACTGCAGAAACAGATGATCATCCGCATTCTCAAAGCCCGTTTGCAGGGTATTATGATCGACATAGCTGACCGATAGTTCGGTTTTCACGCGGGGGATTCCCATGGCCTCGAATTGCAAATAAGCCATGGTGCCCGTGGCATCCTGCGTCAATGTCTGATCGATCTTGATGGCGATCTCTTCGCCCGTTTTCAATTCGCCTTTCACCAGATGAGCTTGCAAGATTTTCTGAACTAAATTTTTTCCCATGTATTTTCCTCCATAAAATTTTATTGTAGGACAGGTTGCCAACCTGTCCTACTGTTCAGATCAAACCCTTCGGAAGAAGTTTTTTGAATAGCATAGGTTTTCGATTATGATCTAGCCTCTCCTAATTTTTACTTTTTTCTGAAACAACTGTAATGGTAGCTATTCATTTTTTTGTTCCAACAAAGCTATTTTCATACCCTCCCGACGCGTAATTTCGATGATGGCACTGGAATCATCTTCCTCCCATTGTCGCTCACCGCAAGGAATGGGCTCGATACGGCTATCTGTTCTTGCGGCTAAACGCCACAACAAATTCAACTGCTGGCGAGAACGCTGGTTATCGAAAACCGGAGATATGATTAAAAGATCAATATCGCTCCACTCGTCAGATTTGCCAGTGACCTGCGAGCCAAAAATGACGCCAAAATTCACGCCGAATCCCTGATTGTTCAAAACCTGGAGATAGGTACGAACCGAATTTACAACTGATTCATCAACCATTGATAAATCTCCTCAGTTTGTCGTAAGTACATCTTTGCCTCGGTTAAGGTTGGAGGCGGCAGAAGCGATTCTGGATTGCGACCTTCGATATTAAATGTGTTCAGTTCCGCCAGAAAATCTAATTGATTTTGATTCAATTCCAATGAAGCTATTTCAGCTAATCGCACCAGGTTATGAATTCTTGGTGCTAAATCAAGGGTCTTTTTACACACATGAGCCTTTAATATTTTTTCCAATTGATAGGTGCAAAAAGAATAAGCCATGCCTGACTTTCTTAGCTTTTATTAGATCCTTTGCTACTTCCCAATCTTCTTCTGCAGTTGTGCGCCAGTATCCTATCTGCTTCTCAATATCAATCATAATCTGAATCCTCCTCTATTCGATACTTCTCATTCTAAAATTCAAATAAAAAACCTTTTTTATTCGAATAAGTTAACGCCTCAAGGGCAAAAGAGTAAAAGGGCTAAGGTAGAAAATTTTAATGCGGTGAATCCTGGGCAACACGAAAACCCGTATTGCTATTCCTGACTTCAGGGTTGTAATAATTGCGATAAGATGAGCGACAGTAGACTGGATTTACGCTCCAGGAACCCCCGCGCAACACACGGGCTTTAATTGGTGATGAAGCTGGTCCTGTTGGATTATTCTTTAGGCTTTTTCTATAATACTTTTCATCATACCAATCCGAACACCACTCCCAGACATTGCCTGACATGTCGTACAATCCCAAAGCATTCGGCGTGAAGCTGGCAACTGGCGTGGTTTTAGCTCGGTAAACACCAGCCACTGAATAATTTTTTTTGTATTCTGCGCTGCCGTTGAAATTGATCTCCGCTGGATCGGCTATATTTTTTCCGTTACCAAATCGCACCTCTCTTCCACCTTCTCTGGCCGCATATTCCCACTCGGCTTCGGTTGGCAAGCGGCAACCTGCCCATCGGCAAAAAGCCACGGCATCATACCAACTTACATTTACCATTGGGTGATCATCTTGCCACCCCCAACTTGGTGTTGAAGGCATTTGCCTGCCTGTTGCTTGACAAAAATCACGGTATTGAGCAACCGTCACCTCAGTCTTGCCCATATAAAAATCCGATACGGTGACGGAATGCACGGGTTTTTCATCATCGTCGCCATCGCCAAAAGTATCACCCATATTAAAAGTCCCTCCGCGAATCAGGACCAGGTTTAGGTTTATGCCTTTTGGGGCTGGGCGCGTTTCAGGCTGTGGCTGAGGTGGCTGATAAGTGGCCCAATAATTTTTTCGTCTTTCAGCAAACGCGCGCTCGTCATTATCCTGCTGGCTATAAGGGTTATCAGTGGCAAAGTCAGTTAAGAATTGCTGCCAGATTTGTAATTTATCACTGGCAGATTTTCTGGTATCGCCATCACTTTGTTGGGCTTGCTGAAAACGGGTGTTCATCCTGGTCTGGTATTTTTGCCAATAGACTCTTTTCGCCTCGCGGTCTGCAGCGATTTTTTGAACCACATAATTTACAGTAAGCCCCAGGATCACGACGGCAACTAAAATAGCGGCATATTTTAGGATTTGCTGGGTGGGTATTTTCCTTCTGGGGCGAGGTGGTTTTTTTTGTGTAGGCGATGGCACTTGGGAGCGCACTGCTTCCAGATCCAGAGCACACAACAATTGTTCATAGCCTTTTCTGAAATTTTTGAAATCAATATAACGATAGCCTCGCAGAATTGCTGGACGTTCTGCATTATCAACGAGGCATAAAATAATCCTTTTGTGCATATCCAATGCAGCTTGCCATTCTAATCCGACATAATGGGATTTAGCCGCTGATTCTGACCAGATCACAAGCAGCGTATCGCACCACTCCAATGCTTGACTAATCTGCTTTGGCAATTCTTCACCTGGTTTTAATTCAACATAGTCAATCCATATCTCAGCCCCGTTGAATTTGAGATTGTTATAGATTTTTTCTGCAATAGAATTATCGTTCCAGGAATGGCTAATAAAGACTTTTTCCACGTATCCCTCCGATTTTATTTTAAATTCTATCCTCTTAACAGCGTGCCAGCATAATGCCAAAATTCTGAACCGGAACTAGATTATTGATTGACAAAATGAGCACAGAGAATTCAATTCAATTTTTTCTCTTTTGACAGGATCAACAGGATAAAACAGGATTTTCTGCATCCGTTCAATCCAATTAATCCTGTTAATCCTGTCAAATCGCTCACAACCAAAACGCATTCTCGATCAGATCGATGTTCCACAGCCCATGCTCCCAGGTGACCAGTACGACATCGAAGCGGCAGTCGCGATCAGTGATGTTTCGTTCATAAAGATAGCCGCGGGCGATCCGTCCCATCTGCTGCTGTTTGCTGCGAGTGATCCAATAGATCGGATCGCCGAAGTCGCCGTGCTTTTTGGTTTTGACTTCGATGAAGATGAGCATCCCATCCTTTTCGGCAATAATATCCAGCTCGCCATGGCCGAAGCGGTAGTTTCGTTCGAGGATGGTATAGCCTTTTTGTTCGAGAAATTTGGCAGCCAGGTCTTCGCCCAGCTTGCCCACCGAGGGCTCTTTGTCTTTGGAATTTTGATTACCCATACGATTTCGATCCATTAGGGACGAGACCGTCACCCGACAAGTGATGGTCACATCAAAAGATCATCCATACGATTCCAGATTCTTGATCTTGAAAGTTGTGCGATGAATGGGACAATAGCCATGTCGGATGATGGCCTGAATGTGCTTTTTGGTTGGATAGCCCTTGTGCTGCGCAAATCCATACTGCGGAAACTGCTGGTCATAGTCCTGCATCAGGCGATCCCGCGTGACCTTGGCGAGGATCGAGGCGGCCGCGATCGAAAAACAGCTCGCATCACCGTGGTACATCGCGGTTTGAGGAAAATCAAGCTCAGGGATGGGCCGGCCATCGACCAACACATGGTCTGGCCGAGGATTAAGTTGGGCGATCGCCCGCCTCATGGCGCTAAAGGTCGCTTGAAGGATATTGATCTGATCGATGGTCTGATGATCGCACCAGGCGATCCCAATCGAGATAGCCGATTCTGTGATCGGCCGATAAAGTTGCTCTCTGGCGGCCGGCGAGAGTTTTTTAGAGTCGTTTATGCCAGGGATGAAAACATCAGGGGGGAAGATCACGGCGGCGGCAACCACTGGTCCTGCCAGGGGACCACGGCCTGCCTCATCGACTCCAGCCAGAAATCGCTTTCCGTCTCCCCAGAGCTGACGCTCGTATTTCAGCAGCGCCAAAATCCGTCTCTGCTCCGCCAGACCGGTCGTCATTTGGATCGTTGATTTCATCGTTGAATTTAATTTAAGATATTTTTCAATAAAAGCAAGCAATTTTTATCGGTAAGTTGATCGGAGTCAGTTGTTGAATGGGCTGAAAAGATGAGCTGATCATCTTGCGATGTTCATTCTTCAGACACTCCTCGCCAGCTCAAATCGATGGCCTGAATTTCAGCATTGATCGTTGCGATCGCCTGCATTTTTAAGCTATTACCTGGAATTCTAAATGAACTAATGCAGAGGAGTATACATTTCATCTGCCCACGAAACGCACGGAATGATGCGAAAGAAGAAAAATAAAAAGTGCTTTTGATGTATTTTCGTGTGTTCCGCGGGCCTCTTTTTCTATTTCAGTATATCAGGCTATAGAATTTTTGGGGGAAACAGTATTGGAACTGCCACAGAAATGAAATTCCGAAGGGCTTTTTTAGTATGAGTTCTATTTCCGTGACCAGCTATTCTGAGGCCTTTCTTTTCTGAGCAGAATAAAGAAATTTAGGACACAGAATCGGAACTGACACGGAAATAAAGTGATGATTATCAATTAGCCTTTTAGCGCAACGTCATTGCGAGCGAAGCGAAGCAATCTATTGCTCTTGATGGGATTGCTTCAGTGCTTCGCGCCTCGCAATGACACAAAATCTTAATTTGAAAAACCAAAAGTAACATAGAGATGAAGTTTTGTACAGCTTTTTCCGTGTGAGTTCTTTTTCCGTGTCCAAAAATTCTGTAACCTTTCATTTATGAGACCAATTTTTTCAGGCCACGGAATTGGAACTGACGCAGAAATGAAGTTTTGTAGAGCTTTTTTTCCGTGTGAGTTCTTTTTCCGTGTCCAAAAATTCTGTGAGCTTCCATCTCTGAGACCGATATCAAAATTTCTGAAATGAACCACGGCAGGGGAATATAAAGATTTTAGGCCCACGAAACACACGGAATAAAGCGGAAGAAAAAAATGAAAAATGCTTTCAGAGCGTTTTCATGTATTCCGCGGGCATCTTAGCGATTAAATTTTCATTTCAGAATTTCAGGTATTATTTTTTCCTGATCGATTTTCAACATTCGATCCCTGACATCCCCAGAAAGCATCCTCATTTCCTAATAAAATTCCATTGACCAGATGATTGAGAGAATTTTCTTTAAAGAAATTTTGCTTTGACCGAATTAATGCTTGACATTTTTGTGGTTTTTTATTAGATTATAATTGAAAAAAGAGGCGGAGGGACCATGAATAAGCTCGATGAGATCGATAAAAAGATACTCAATATTCTTCAAGAACGAGGAAGGATTACCAACGCTAATCTCGCCGCAGAAGTAGGGCTTTCGCCTCCCCCCATGCTGGAACGGGTCAAAAAATTAGAACGCAATGGTGTGATCACCCAATATGTCGCATTGGTCGATCCTAAAAAGGTCGATAAGGCGACCATTGTCTTTGTCTCGCTTACTGTCGCTCGTCATCGTGTCAAATCTTTCGATCAAGTGAATCAAGAACTCAATAAATTCCCCGAGGTTTTAGAGATCTATCATATCTCTGGAGAGGAGGACTATTTGATCAAAGTGGTCGTGAAGGATATCCAGGAATACGAGCAATTCTTGCTGAAAAAACTGGCCACCATCCCAGCGATCAGCCGGATCAAAAGCAGCGTAGTGCTGTCCACGATAAAGTATGGGACCAAGATCCCTATTGATTGATGTTTGACCTAAAATTCTAAGATGGACCGAAGAATCGGAACTGACGCGGAATCCTATTTCCCACGGAAAACAAACAGCTGCGGATAGGATTTATTCTTGAAAAGCATTTTGAACTGTCATTTCTGTGGGATCAACATTTCTGTGGCCAAAAATATCAGGCCACAGAATTTGAACTGACACGGAATCCTGTTTCCCACGGATAACAAACAGCCGCGGATAGGATTTATTCTTGAAAAGCATTTTGAACTGTCATTTCTGTGGGATCAACATTTCTGTGGCCAAAAATATCAGGCCACAGAATCGGAACTGACGCGGAATCCTGTTTCCCACGGATAACAAACAGCCGCGGATAGAATTTATTCTTGAAAAGCATTTTAAACTATCATTTCTGTGGGATCAACATTTCTGTGGTCAAAAATATCAGGCCACAGAATTGGAGCTGACACGGAGATGAAGGTGAGAAGGGATTCTTTCCGTGAGAGTTTAGCTTCCGTGTCCAATAATTCTGAGACCAATATCTAAATTCCAAGTGAACAATGCCAGTCGAAATTAAAAAGCCTTTGCCCACGAAGCAGATGGAATGGCGCGAAAAAGAAAAAGAGAAATTGCTTTCAGCGTGATTTCGTTTATCCCGTGGGCACTTTAAAGAATATATCTTCATTTTAGAATTTCAAGTTTTATTGAAAGAAGATCGCTACTGAGTTTTTCTTGCAGACTTTGGATTCATTCCTATGAATGCATGAATCTTCCATGCAATCGCTTCTCAGGCCATACAGGAATTGGGGTGCGTGCACCCGAAGGTATGACCATGCGGATCGGATCAAAATGGAGCACGCTGTTTTGCATTTATAATAAATGTCCAGCTACATTAATCGAATCATAATTTTGAGGAGGAGGCATTATGGCAACACTGAAAGAGAAATTGAAAGAAAAGATCGAGGCATGGCGTCCCCGAACCACCCGCTTATTGAAGGAGTTTGGCCATGTGAAGATCGATGAAGTGACGATCGAGCAATGCATTGGCGGTATGCGAGATATTAAATGTCTGGTGACCGACATCTCCTACCTGGACCCTCATGAAGGGATTCGCTTCCGCAACTATACGATTCCAGAACTGTTGGAGAAATTACCGAAGGTTCCTGGCTGTGAGATGCCTTATGTGGAAGGTTTGTTCTATTTGCTGCTCACTGGAGATATTCCCACCCAAGCTGAAGTGGATGAGGTAGCACAGGAATTCAAGAAACGTCAGATGGTGCCGAAATATGTATTTGATATGTTGAAAACGTTGCCCAAGGATTCGCATCCGATGGCCATGTTCTCGGCCGGAATCGTTGCCATGCAGCGGGAGTCAGTGTTTGCCAAGCAATATCGGGCGGGCGGATTGAAGAAGCTGGATTATTGGGATCCGACTTACGAGGATGCGCTGAATCTATTAGCGAAGCTACCGCAATTGGGCGCGTTCATCTATCGGTGGAAATACAAAAATGGCGACATCATCGATCCCGATCCGAATTTGGACATGGGCGGCAATTTCGCGCACATGATGGGGATCAAGAGGCCGTACGATGATGTATCCCGACTCTATTTCATTCTCCATAGCGATCACGAAAGCGGCAATGTGAGCGCTCATACCGGACATCTGATTGCCAGTGCTCTGTCCGATGTTTATTATGCCATTTCAGGCATGATCAACGGCCTGGCGGGTCCGCTTCACGGCCTGGCAAACGAAGAAGTATTGCGCTGGATTCAAGGCGTGATGGATAAAATGGGCGGCAAAATCCCGACCGAAGAGGAAATGAAGAAATTCGTGTGGGATACACTGAAGGCTGGTCAGGTGATTCCGGGCTTTGGCCATGCAGTGCTGCGCAAGACCGATCCGCGCTATATGGCGCAGCGGGAATTTTGCCTCAAACATCTGCCCGATGATCCGCTATTCAAATATGTGGACCTGCTGTTCAAGGTTGTTCCGCCGATCCTGTTAGAACAGGGCAAAGCCAAGAACCCGTGGCCGAATGTCGATGCGCAATCGGGCGTGATTCAGTGGTATTATGGGCTCAAGGAATACGACTTCTACACCGTACTCTTTGGCATCGGTCGAGCGCTGGGCGTTTGCGCCAATATCATCTGGGATCGCGGCCTCGGCTATCCGATCGAGCGGCCAAAATCGGTTACGACCGCGATGTTGGAAGCGGAAGCTGGCATCGCCAGTTAAGCCATTCGCTTTTAGCTCATGCAAGAAGGGATGCTTTTTTTGAGCATCCCTTTTTTGTTATTGGGTGTACCCCCATTTTTTCTTTAAGGGAAAAAATACTGAAAAAGATATTGAATTTGAAAATTATTTTTTTTACATTCGGCATTTCAAATTCATCTAAGGAGCCATTCAATTCACCGCAATCGATCAAAGGCGGATCGTTTGGGATTCAAAGCAAAAACGACAGCAGAGGAAGGTTATATGGAATTAATGGAATATTTCATTCAACGGGCAGCTGCACAGGTCAAACGGATCGTCTTCCCAGAGTCCAATGACGAGCGAATTCTCAAAGCGGCGGAGCAGATCTTGAAGCGGCAAATCGCCCGTCCTATTCTGATCGGCGATGCCGGGGCCGTGCGCGAGCAAAGCCGGGCTTTGGGCATAGATTTGGATGATGTAGAAGTTGTTTCCCCGCTGAGCGCTCCGCAATTCGGTGAATATGTCTCGCGCTATTGTGCACAGCGGGACAATGTGACCGATAAGATCGCTGAGAAATTGCTGAAAAAGCCATTGCTGTTTGGTGCGATGATGGTAGCTCAGGGCGATGCAGATGGCATTGTCTGCGGGGTTGCTCATGCCACTGCCTCTGTGATTCAAGCGGCCAGCTTGACGGTCGGCTTTGCCCCAGGGGTGTCCAATCCGTCATCGTTGTTCATCATGGTTGTCCCAGAATTTCTCGGTGAGACCAACAAGATTTTTGTGTTTGCCGATTGCGCAGTCGCCATTAAACCGACCGCAGAGCAGTTGGCAGAGATAGCCGTGGTGACTGGCAGAAATGCTCGGCGATTGCTGCAAATTGAGCCCAAGATCGCGATGCTTTCATTTTCAACCAAGGGGAGCGCCAGCCATGAGGAGACGGAGAAAGTGATTCGGGCCACAGCCTTGGCGAGGCAGATGGCGCCTGAGCTTGCCATTGATGGCGAGCTCCAAGCCGATGCTGCGATTGTCCCCAGGGTGGCCGAGAAAAAAGTCAAAGAAAGCGCTGTGGCAGGTCACTGCAATGTGCTTATCTTCCCAGATCTGAACGCTGGCAATATCGCTTATAAATTGGTTCAATATTTGGGCAAAGCTAAGGCATTTGGCCCATTCCTTCAGGGATTCGCCAAACCGGTGAGCGACCTTTCGCGGGGCGCGAGTGTGGAAGACATCGTGGGGGTAACGGCGGTGACGGCTGTTCAGGCGCAATGATCAGGTTGATTCCGGTTCCGATCAGAACGTCCGCGGTGCATTCTGTTAGCCCTCTGAACTCTTTCCCCACAAAAACGATTAACACAGCTCCAACCATTCGTTTGCGGTTTCCTCAGCGTCATGAGGGTTTCGATCTTTCTGGTCGATCGTTCAATAGCGGAGCTCCTCTCTTTGTTTTTGATTAGTGTTAAAAGCAGATTTCTAATGATGCCTGTTAATTCAAAATGCATTCGGATATAAAGACCTCAGGGGATCACCGAGTTTAATTCACGGTGATCTCGGTATCCAAGAAAGATAAATTCATAACCGATGAGATCATTTTTTTTATGGGACTCTATCATCAAAAGTTAAACGGAGGTTACAGCTATGTTAGTCATCATCAAAAATGATTATGATGAAATGAGCAAAGAGGCCGCCCAAATGGTGGCTGAGCTGGTTCGGCGAAAACCAAATTGCGTATTAGGATTCGCAACGGGGGGTACCCCATTGGGTTTGTACAAAGAGTTGATTCGGATGCACAGAGAAGAGGGCCTGGATTTTTCGAAAGTCACAACCTTTAATCTCGACGAATATGTTGGGTTGCCGCCAGAACATCCGCAAAGCTACCATTATTTCATGTGGGAAAATCTATTCAAACACATCAATGTCGATCCGCGCTACGTCCACATTCCCCAGGGCATGGCCAAGGATATTGATGAATTTTGTGAATGGTACGAGGAGCGGATCAAATTTTATGGCGGCATTGATCTTCAGATTCTGGGGATCGGAGCCAATGGACATATCGCTTTCAACGAACCAGGATCATCCTTGGGCTCTCGCACGCGGATCAAGACGCTGCGTCAGGAAACCCGATGGGATAATAAGCGGTTCTTCGAGAGCCATGAGGAAGTCCCAAAATATGCGATCACCATGGGCGTTGGGACCATCATGGATGCAAAAGCGTTATTGCTGTTGGCCAGCGGTAAAAATAAAGCCAAGGCGATTAAAGCCACGGTCGAAGGTCCGATCACGGCGCTCTATCCAGCGACCATTGTCCAGATGCATCGCAAAGCGTTCATTATTTGTGATCGAGATGCTGCTTCATTGCTTTCTACTGAATATACAGGCTATCTGGCATAAGCTGATCCGGATGCCGAATCGGCTGCAAGATGGCCAGACTGCCATAGAATTCTTGGATTTGCTATCGCGGTCGAGCCAATTGCAACCGATCGGTCGTGAGGCGTTTCCAAAGGCCACGACCACGAACAACAGCTTCTGAACATCAAATTTCTGGAGAACGATATGAAGGTAGTTATTTTTGAAGACGATCAGTACGACAATTTGTATCCATTGACCTATTTGCGGCCGGTGTACGAGTTGAAATGCGGCCATACCAATCTGCTGCAAAAGATCCAGCGGCTCTTGGGGAATCAGGACTATTACTATTTTATGCGGGAATATCTGGCGCCAGTGTTTTCGAAGCGATATGGCTCGGAGCGTGTGAATCGGCCAGAGGCGCTGAAAGGGGACTTATTCCTGGTGAACGGTCGCTTGCTGGCAATCGATATCGCCCTCCAAACTGAAGGGCCGGAGGAAGTTGCGCAATCGGATGGTGAAATTGTTTACGCCCGATTGCGCGGTGCCACGGTGCAACAGATCGGGGCGACCAGCGTGACCGAGCTGTTGCAGATCGCTGCCAGCCGGCTGCCCAATAGAACTATCGCGGCGACGCTCATCCGCTATCCTTGGAATTTGATCCAGCAGAATAGCAAATCGATCGTCGATGATTTCAATCGCATCGAGAATCGGGGCATCCATGGGGAGCTATCGCCCCAGGCGGCAATGATCGGTGATCCCAATTTGATCCACATTGCCCCGGGCGCATCGGTTCGGCCATTCGTCACGCTGGATACCAGCCACGGTCCGATTATCCTGGATCGAGAAGTAATCGTTCATCCTTACAGCCACATCGAAGGGCCGAATGCCATCGGACCACAAACCCAGGTGTTCGGTGGAAATATTCGAGAGGGATGTGCCATCGGTCCAGTGTGTCGGGTTCGTGGCGAGATCGAGGAGAGCATTATCCACGGCTATTCCAACAAGCACCATGACGGGTTCTTAGGACATGCGTATGTGTGCGAATGGGTCAATTTAGGGGCTTTCACGACGAATAGCGATCTGAAGAACGATTACACCTCGGTTCAGATTTACATCAAAGGCGAGCTGGTCGATTCTCAGGATTTGAAGGTGGGATCCTTCATCGGGGATCACACCAAAACCAGTATCGGTACGCTCTTGACGACAGGGGCCGTCGTGGGCGTCATGAGCAATGTGGTTAATGCGGGTGGTCTGATCCCGAAATTTGTGCCGTCGTTCTGCTGGTTCATTAATAATCACGCCACCAAGGGATTCGGTTTTCAACATTCAATGAACACGGCAGCCAAAGCCATGGCGCGGCGCAAGGTTCAAATGACGCCAGAGGACGAGGCCATGTTGAAGGCTGTGTTCGAGCTGACGAAAGAAGAGCGGAGCTATTGGATCAAGAAAGGGTTCCAGAGCCAAAGCTAAATTTTGGGACGAACCGATCTGGCGCCAAGATTTTGATCCAGTTGCAATTGCCGGACCGACTCAACGATTGATTGGTATAAATATCAGCTCGGATCTTCTTCAGTTGATTTCATTCAACCCGCCTGAAAACAGGGAACAAGCTATTTGTGATTATGAGTGCCCACAAAAAGGGGCTAATTCCGGCGTCTGATGATCCTGGGATTTGCTATACTGGAATTCCACGATGATCAAATAGCCCAGTTGAGTCTGCCAATCGTCGGAGGTTGCCCTTTTTTGATGGGCGTCAATTATCGAACGTTGAATATCGGAGGATGATCATGACCGTTGAAGAGCGCGTGAAAAATGTTATTGCGCGGCAGTTGAAAGTGAAGCTCGAGGATATTAAAGATGACTCGGACTTTGTGAAGGACCTGGGGGCAGATTCCATGGCCAGCATCGAGCTGGTGGCTGCTTTTGAGGCTGAGTTCGATATCGAAATGGACGAGGATGCTGCCCTGAGCGTTAAGACCGTGGGAAAGGCGGTTGAGTTCATCGAGAATATCCTGAAAAAGTAAGGGAGTGGCGATGGGCAGCGTTACGTATGTAGTTCGATGATGTCTTTGTCTTGCAGAATATAGTCGCGATTGATGCGCTGCCCATCAAATACCGAGCTACCCCAGACGCGGGCAAATTTGAGCTTCTCAGCAAAATCTTTGTGCACAGCCCGGGCAAAGTCGAGCAGCGTGCTGCCCTTGCGAAAGGTGAATGGCCGCTCCGTCTCAGGCTCATGGCCCGGGCGCTTGGAATAGACACGCACGATCTCCAATCTTGTCACCATCGTTTCCTTGAGCTGGGGCAGGTTTTGCAGCGTTCGCGCAGATACCGGGATGAGTTCAAAACGATTTCCATAAAGCTCAGTCAAAATTTCGAAATTGGTGTCAGCCTGGGGCAGGTCAATTTTATTGGCGACCACGAGCGTTTTCAGAATGGAATAATGAGAAAAGCCACCCTGGTTGTCATTGCCTGGCTCATAAGGCTTAATTTTGAAGCGATCCAGAATTTCCAGGGTGGTCTCAAGTTGCTCGATGGCATCATCGCGGCTGATGTCGATCACCAATAGCATCATATCGGCAATTCGAATGACGGAGGAAATCCAATTTTCAGTGTATTCTTCGGATACAGGCGGCAGGTCCACCAGTTGGATTTGAATATCCTGGTATGGCATCATTGCGGGCTGAAAGATGCGGGTTGTGTACGGGTAGTCGGCGACCTCCAGTTGGATGCCTGTCATACTTGAAATCAACAGCGATTTTCCAACATTGGGTGGGCCGACCACGACCACCTGAGCCGCGCCCTCGCGCTCAACGCTGTAACTGAAGCGATGGCCGCCCTTCGATCTTCGGCCCTCCATCTCGTCTTTCAGCCGGGCGATCTTCCGTTTGATCTCGGCCTGCATCTTCTCCGTGCCTTTATGCTTCGGAATATAGGCCATCATCTCCTTTAGGGCCTTGAGCTTCTCGCGGTCGTCTTTGGCTTGCTTGTAACGTTCTTCGGCCGCTAAATATTGGGGGGTGAGGTTAGCAGGCATAGTGTTTGGCTCCCTCTGAAATCGTTTTTTCGTGCATGAATCGATTCCAAAGCAATCTTCTAATCGGCTCCATGATCCCTGTTATGCAGGGCATTGGTAATGATCAACACGCATTTCGCTCCTTATTCGTACCATGCGCAGCATCAGAACGGATATCATTAGAATCGCATGGCGTTGTCAATAGCGGAATCAGTTCTGATAGCGCCAAAAAATCTGATCGAACGAGATCCACAGGTTTCTTTTGGTTGACTTGCAGCTCAAGCAATTTCTGTTATTCGGAACGCCCAGACTTGTGCAAAATAGCAAAAGCCAGTCATTGCGAGGAGCGAAGCGACGAATCAATCCTTCGTTACATAAAGAAATTTGAGAAGTCTTGCTTCTCCCAGAATAGCGAATTTTACTATTTTGCAGGGTTCTATTGCAATGCCGATCGTGGCATCTGCACCAAAAATATAAAAAAATTTTCCTTGAATGTCAAGCAGAGAACCTTTTCAACATAGAATATTCACGGATGTTTCGGTCCAACTGAGAATTGGCAAATTGAAAAAATATCATTGGACCGAAAATATTCACTTGATTCTCAATGAAACTGGCATTATATTATCGGCCTTGGCTTGCTGGAATAGGATGGCATCGCTGATTAGCATTCTCAGACAAAAGGCAGCGAAAAGACCCGTTGATCGTGTTAAGGTGCGATGTTCAGCAGGCCATAGCCGTTCAAATTGAGGAATAACGTATGATCATCGAAGCACGCGCTTATGCCCGGGCTGGGCTATTGGGTAATCCATCGGATGGTTATTTTGGCAAGACGATTTCGATTATTGTGAAAAATTTCGGCGCCCATATATCGCTGTATGAAACCCCGGAGCTGCGCATCGAATCGCAGCATGAAGATCGAAATGTCTATCGGAACATTTATGATATGGTGGAATCGGTCAATCTGGTGGGGTATTATGGAGGGGATCGATTGATCAAGGCAGCGATCAAGAAATTTTGCGAATATTGTGACGCCAACAACATCAAGTTGAGCAACCAGAATTTCACGATTCGCTATCATTCATCGATCCCCAGGCAGGTGGGATTGGCTGGCTCTAGCGCGATCATTACAGCGACGATGCGCGCGCTGATGAAGTTCTATCGAGTGAAAATTCCCCTGGAAATTTTGCCCAATATCGTGCTCTCCGCTGAGGTGGATGAATTGGGGATCAATGCCGGGCTCCAGGACAGAGTGATTCAGGCCTATGAAGGATGCGTCTATATGAACTTCGATCGGCATATTATGGAGACCAAGCATCACGGCGAGTACGAGCGGATCGATCCGCGATTGCTGCCGCCGCTCTACATCGCCTATAAAACCGAATTGGGCAAGGTTTCGGGCAAGGTGCTGAGCGATATCAAGACCCGCTGGGAACAGGGCGATCCCCATGTGATCGCTACTCTGAAGCGCATTGCCGATATTGCCGAGGAGGGAAAACAGGCGATTTTGAAGAGAGATATTAAGCGGCTCAATGAGCTGATCAATGAGAATTTCGATCGACGTCGCGAGATCATGAACATCAGCGAGAGCAACCTTCAGTTGGTCCAGACGGCGCGCGATTGCGGTGCTTCAGCAAAGTTCACTGGCTCTGGAGGATCGATTATCGGCATCTACCAGGATGATGACATGTTAACCCGATTAGTGGTGGAGCTGAAGAAGATCAAGGCCAGAGTCATTAAGCCATACATTTTGTAATTTGAGGAGAAATTTATTCGCATGGTGAGAAAAGCAGTGATCCCGGCTGCCGGCCTGGGGACTCGATTTTTGCCGGCAACAAAGGCTCAGCCCAAAGAGATGCTGCCGATCATCGACATGCCGACCATTCAATATGTGGTTCAGGAGGCGGTCGATTCTGGGATCGATGATATTCTGATCATTTCCGGAAAAGGTAAGCGGGCGATCGAGGACCATTTCGATCGCAATTTTGAGTTGGAGGCCAGGCTTGGCAACAATAACGATCAAGCTTTATACAATGAAATCCGGCATATTGCTGATATGGCCAATATCCATTTCATTCGACAGAAGGAACTGAACGGTCTGGGCGATGCCATTTATCAGGCGCGGCTGCATACTGGGAATGAACCCTTCGCTGTTCTGCTGGGCGATACCATCGTGGATTCGGTGATCCCGGTCACGCAGCAGCTAATCGATGTGTACAATCAGTATCGCGCCACGATCATCGCTGTGGAACATGTGCCGGCTGAAAAGGTGTCTCGCTATGGCATCATTGGCGGCAAAATGATCAGCGACAGCATCTGGGAGGTGACCGAATTGGTCGAGAAGCCTGAGCCAGAGCGAAGTCCCTCCAATCTGGCAATTGCTGGCCGTTACATCCTGACGCCCGAGATCTACAAGGCGATCGAGCAGACGCCGCCGGGCAAAAATAACGAGATTCAATTGACCGATGCCATGCGGTTGATGTTGCGCCGCGAGAGCATCTACGCCAATGTCATCGAAGGCAAACGGTACGATATTGGAAACAAATTAGACTATCTGAAAACGACGGTGGAATTCGCCTTAAAGCGCAAGGAGTTCGCAGCCGAGTTCAGAAAATTTCTCATGGAAGTGGTGAAATGCATGGCCGAAGAGGATAATGCTTCGTGATCGGGTCGGATGCTAATTGAGATTTTATTGATTGAATCCTTCTGCCAGAATGGTGGAAGGATTTTTTTTGTCCCGATTCAATCTATACGGTATCGTCCTTTACGCAGGGGAGCATCTGCAGGCCAATCACTTTTTATTGGAGATGGGCCATAACATTTTTGAAGTGACATAAAATTTTACTTGACAATTAGAAAAAAAAATGTATCTTCTTGTATTGAAGCGGTTCAAAAATGATATAAAAATTATCAAACTAATCTGCTGATTTATTAAGGGATGATTGAATAAAATTATTCGAAAAATCGGTTCATTCAATGAACATCACCATCGATGATGTCGCTCGGGTTGCCAATGTATCTAAGGCAACCGTCTCAGCCGTATTGAATAACAAGGACTCGGTGGCGCCTGCCACGCGGGATAAAGTGCTGGAGGTGATCAAGCGGCTCAATTACCGGCCCAGCGAAGTGGCCCGATCCCTGTCGATCCGAAAAACGCGGTGTATTGGCCTGGTGATAAAGGAGATCGATAATCCCTATTTCGCCAAAGTGATGAAGGGGGTGTTTGATGGCTGTTGCGAGAACGGCTACACGGTGCTATTGGGCAGCTCGGAACTGTCGCCAGCCCAGGAGATGCAGAGCATCGAGACCTTAGTGAGCCAGCGCGTGGACGGGCTGATCGTTTCGCCATTGCAGGATCAGGAGATGGATTTTCTGCATCTGGCTGAGCTGTTGCAGAAAAGAATCCCATTGGTGACGCTGGGAGCGATTAGCCATTATGGCACCAATGTCGTGGATATCGATAATGTCCGGGCCGCTCAAATGGCCGTGAGCTACCTGATTCAATTGGGGCATCGGGACATCGCATATTTTGCCGGCCCGTCTTATTCCTCCCATAGCCGCGATCGTTTGACTGGCTATCACCAGGCGTTCATCGAGCATGATTTGCCTATTCCCAAACATAGAACACAGCCGGCTGGCTCCTCGATCGCCAGCAGCTACCAGGCTGCCATGAATTTCTTTGCGAACCTCGAAACGATTCCCAGCGCAGTATTCTGTTATAATGACCTGGTCGCTATTGGTTTGATCAATGCGTTGCAACAGCTTGGCATTACAGTGCCCGACCAGGTATCGGTTTTGGGGTTCGATGACATCGAGATCAGCGCGTTTCTCTCGATTCCGTTGACCACGGTGCGCGTTCCCGCGTACGACATCGGGCGCAAAGCAGCAGAGATGTTGATCAAACAAATCCAGCAACCAGAACAGTTTTTGAATGAACGATTGATTTTGGAAGCGGAGCTTATTGAACGGAAATCCAGCACGAAAAAATTGACTTAACATGGAGCATGGAAAACTATGGCCTCGAAGCTAATCCTCGATCAAGATCGTTTCTTTGATCCCAATCCTACGGTAAGAAAGATCGCGCGGCAACTTTATGAAGGCGTAAAGAATTTGCCGATTGTCAGTCCTCACGGGCACGTGGATCCAAAACTATTTGCGGAGAACAAGCCGTTTCCTGATCCCACTGCCCTCATTTTGATCCCAGATCATTACATCTTTCGCATGCTGTATTCCCAGGGCATCCAGTTGGAGTCGCTGGGCATCCCAACGCTCGATGGTTCGCCGGTCGAAACCGACCATCGAAAGATCTGGCAGATTTTTGGTGATCACTATTATTTGTTTGCGGGTACTCCGACTGGTGTCTGGTTGAATCATGAATTCGCCGAGGTATTTGGCATTCAAGAGAAATTGAACGGCGAGACGGCCATGCGGATTTACGATCAGATTCAGGAGAAATTGCAGAGGCCAGAATTTTTGCCGCGGGCCATGTTTGAGCGATTTAACATCGAAGTTCTGACGACAACGGATGGCGCCGCGGATTCGCTGGAATATCATCAACAGATCAGAAAGTCAGGTTGGAAGGGCAACATCATTCCCTGTTTTCGGCCTGATGCTGTTGTCAATATCGCTCACCCGAGTTGGAGGCAGCAGATCGAGGCGTTGGAACAGGCGAGCGGGTTGGCGATCAATAACTTCAAGCATTACATCGCCGCGCTGGAGAACCGGCGCCAATTTTTCATCTCCATGGGAGCGGTTTCTACAGATCAAGGGGTGACAAGTCCATATACGCATGAATTGTCCCCCAATGAGGTCGAGTCGATCTTCCAGCGCGCGCTAAAAGGCACAGCCACCGAGGCAGATTCCGCACAGTTCACGGCGCACATGCTAATGGAAATGGCTCGCATGAGCATCGAGGATGGACTTGTCATGCAGATTCACCCCGGATCATTTCGCAACCACAACCAACTTGTGTTCCAAAAGTTCGGGCCGGATAAGGGCTGCGACATCCCGATTCAGACTGAGTACACGCGGAATCTTTATGAACTGTTGAACAAATACGGCAATGATCCTCGGTTGACCTTGATCGTGTTCACGTTGGATGAGAGCACCTACTCGCGCGAGCTGGCGCCGCTGGCCGGACATTATCCTGCCATGAAATTGGGACCCGCCTGGTGGTTCCACGATAGCATTGAGGGAATGATGCGGTATCGGCAAATGGTGACCGAGACCGCTGGGATCTACAATACGGCTGGCTTTAACGATGACACCCGCGCGTTCCCATCCATCCCAGCGCGGCACGACCTGTCGCGTCGCATCGATTCCAATTTTCTCGCTGGTCTGGTAGCGCGCCACATCATCGATTTCGAAGATGCCCGCAAGATGAGCCGCGCCATTGCCTATGATTTGGTCAAAGAAGCTTATCGATTGTAACGCATCGCTTGAGAGCGCGGGATTTGATTCGCGACGAAGAGCCGTATGCCCATCGAGCGGAATTTGAGCCATGAGCTTTAATGAATCGGTTTGGAACCAAAATGGGCAATATGATTAGAGGGATCAAAAGTAGTTTTTGTATGGCCAAAAATCTGGCCAGAATGGAATCTACATTTAATTGAAGCGGTTCAAACGTTATGCTCGTTTTCATGGAGGCGATTGAACCATACAAGGAAGCTTTGGGGGCCGGCCTTATCATTATAACTTCTGGTTTACTGTTCAGCCATTCCAGCGATGCAGCCAGGCTGGTACAACGTTATTTTTGTGGATCATTCGTGTAGAGAGGACAGGACAAAATCAATCAAGAGGAAGGCGATATGAAATTGGGCAAATATTCGTTTGGAGTGGGCGATCGCTTTGGTCAACAGGCCAGGGCCCAACTGGAGGCCTTTGTTCTGGCAAAATCTCATGGCGTAACGATTACGCCTGTTTGGAACAAGTCGTTTCGGGAACATCAGCTTATCGGCAGCAAGCCCGATCAAGTTCGGGAGGCGGCAGATCAGGCGGTGCGCGCCCTTGGCTGGAAGGATGGTTATTTTGTGGATGCCGATCACATCGGGATGAAAAACGTGGATTTCTTTTTAGACTCATCCGATTTTTTCACGATCGACGTGGCGGATTTCATCGGTCAGCCGGTCGATGCCAAAAAACAGGCGCTATTCGTGGCGCAACATAAGCGCTATCTCGGTACGCTCGAAATCCCAGGCATTCCCCAGCCATTGACCATTACCGAGGAGCAAATTGAGACCATTGCGAGCAAATATCTCGCTGCGATCGAAGCCGCCGGGAAGATCTATTCCTACATTTACAGCAAGAAAGGCCATGTTGACTGGGTCGTCGAGGTCTCAATGGATGAGACTAACCTGCCCCAGAGTCCGGTGGAATTGTTATTCATCCTGGCGGGGCTGGCACAGAAGGAAATCCCATTAGCAACCATTGCCCCGAAGTTCAGTGGCCGGTTCAATAAAGGGATCGATTACATTGGCGATCTCAATCAATTTGCAACTGAATTTGCCCAGGACCTGGCGGTCATTCGATTCGCGATCGGCGAATTTGCTCTGCCACGAGAGCTCAAATTGAGCGTCCACTCTGGCAGCGATAAATTTTCGATCTATCCGCTGATCCGCAGCGCGTTAACCCAGTTTGATGCTGGGGTCCACATGAAGACGGCTGGCACAACGTGGCTGGAGGAACTGATCGGCCTGGCTGAGGCTGGCGGCGAAGGACTATCGCTGGCAAAACAGATCTATCGTATTGCCTGGGCACGGTTTGACGAGTTGTGCGCACCGTATGCCCCGGTGATCGACATTCATCGTGAGAAACTACCCGAGCCAGATCAGGTGGATCGTTGGGATGAGGAGCGGTTCGCCACAACGCTGCGCCATAACGTCCATCATCCCAATTATAATCCCCATTTCCGGCAATTACTCCACGTGGCTTATAAAATTGCCGCCGAGTTCGGCGAGCGATATCTGGAGGCTCTGCATCGTTACGAAGCGGTCATCGCCAGGAACGTGACGACCAATATATTCGAACGCCATATTCAACCAATTTTTCTACCCCAGAATTAAGCGGATCGCTATTCGATGATGCTGAATGTGGGCTTCGCCGTGAATTTATTGAGCCAATATGCGCTCCAATTGATGGATCTGAGATTCAGTTTCATTTTATTCGGGTTGAGAATGATGAAAGACATGAGCGTAGATCGAAATCGAGAAATGGTGGGCCAAGTCATTAATGCTTGATGCTGGGGACGGAAGGGAGAGAGACAAATGAGTTACTTAGATGAGCTATTTGGTTTATCGGACAAAACCGCTGTCATCATCGGCGGTGGAGGCGTTTTAGCAGGCGCAATGGGTGAGGGATTGGCCCGCGCTGGGGCGAACATCGCCATTGTGGATATTCAATTGGCAGCAGCGCAACAGCGGGCTGACCAGTTGGCCCAATTTGGTGGCAAGACCCTTGCGCTGGCGGCCGATGCCTCTCAAAAGGCAGATTTAGACGCTGTCGCCCAGCAGATCGTCTCGGCACTGGGCCATGTCGATATCTTAATCAACGCCCCAGGGATCAACTCGATGACCCCGTTTTTCGAGATCGCGGAGGCGGAGTGGGATAAAATCCTGAACGTGAATCTCAAAAGTATGTTTTTCGCTTGCCAGGTTTTCGGTCAGAGGATGATCGATCAGGGGACAGGGGGGAGTATCATTAATATTTCCTCGGCCTCGTCTGGGCCGCCGCTTTCTAAGGTGTTCACTTATAGCATTTCCAAAGCTGGGGTGAACAATTTGACCCAATATTTAGCGCGCGAGTGGGCGCCTCATCGGATTCGCGTGAACGCCATTGCCCCGGGATTTTTTCCTGCGGAGCAAAATCGGAAGATATTAACCGAGGATCGCGTGGCCCAAATCCTTAACCATACACCGATGGCGCGGTTCGGCGATCCTTCGGAGCTGATCGGTGTGGTGCTCTGGCTGGCATCGGAGCGGGCATCGTCGTTTGTCACCGGGGCGATCATTCGGGTCGACGGTGGCTTTTCGGCGATGACCATCTAATGTGCCCAGGACTTTCAGTGAAATAATTATCCTCTCTTGAGGCTAATAATTTGGGATAAAAGCAATTTTTGAAGGACATATTTGAAGGAGCATGGAGATGGGAGTTTACGACATTGGATTGATCGGATTAGGGGTGATGGGGCAGAATTTAGCCCTGAATATCGAGCGAAATGGGTTTTCAGTGATCGGCTATGACGTGGATGAACAAAAATTAAAAGCGGCTAAACAGCAGTTTGCTGATAAGAACGCCACGGTCGCATTTTCGCTGAAGCAATTCATTGATGCTTTGCAATTGCCCCGAAAGATCATGATGATGGTCCCAGCGGGCAAAGCTGTGGATTCGGTGATCGCAGAGCTCAGGCGCTTTCTCGCCCCAGGCGACGTAGTCATCGACGGTGGCAACAGTTATTTTATGGATACTGAGCGACGCAATAATGATTTGAAAAAGGATGGCATCTTGTATATCGGAACGGGCGTGAGTGGGGGAGAGGAAGGCGCGCTCTGGGGACCATCGATTATGCCAGGGGGCAACCCCGATGCATGGCCTCTGGTGAAACCGATCTTTCAGGCCATCGCAGCCAAAGTGCCAGATGGCAGCCCCTGCTGCGAATGGGTCGGCGAAGGTGGTGCCGGGCATTTCGTGAAGATGGTGCACAACGGCATCGAGTATGGGGATATGCAGATGATCTGCGAGGCTTACTTCATTATGGAGCAGCTTCTGGGATTGACGCCGAAAGAGATGCACGACATCTTCGCGCGCTGGAACGAGGGTGAATTGAACAGCTATTTGATCGAGATTACGAGTCATATCATGTCCAGGCAGGATCCTGAGACTGGCAAGCCGATGATCCATGTGATTTTGGATACGGCTGGTCAAAAAGGGACGGGCAAATGGACCAGCCAGGTGGCGCTGGATCTGGGCATTCCCGCGCAGACGATTGCTGAGGCAGTTTTTGCCCGAACCATGAGCGCGCTAAAAGAAGAGCGAGTTGCCGCTGCTAAAGTCTTGGCCGGGCCCAATGTCGCATTTCATGGAGATAAAGCTGAATTCATCGAGATGATCCGGCAAGCGCTGTATGCCTCCAAGATCTGCTCCTATGCTCAGGGCTTTCAATTGATGCGGGCTGCTTCGGAAGAGTACAAATGGGACTTGAACTACGGCCATATTGCGCTATTATGGCGCAGCGGCTGCATCATTCGCGCCAAATTCCTCGACAACATCAAGCAAGCTTTTGATAGTCAGCCAGATCTGCCGAATCTGTTGCTCGATCCGTATTTCAAAGCTGCCATCGAACGAACCCAGGCAGCATGGCGCAAAGTGATTGCCGCCGCAACGGAATGCGGCATTTGGATCCCAGCGTTCAGCAGCGCCCTGGCGTATTATGATGGTTATCGCAGTGAACGTTTGCCTGCCAATTTGCTCCAGGCGCAACGGGATTATTTCGGCGCCCATACCTATGAGCGCGTCGATCGGCCCAGGGGGCAATTCTTTCACACTCATTGGTTAGATTGAATCCCTTTGAAGTATTCTTGCGCTTTGATGCAATAGAGACAAAACTCATTCGATTGAGGGAGCCTTAGCTCTATCAGATTAGCGATTGGACGGGCGAACAGTAGAAATTTCGTTTTGTTGATCGAAATATTGCTTTGATTTTTGCTGGCCGATCGAATGCTTCGACGATAATTGTTCATGATAAATAAAACTGATGCTTCCATTCGATATCGTGGTACATCGCATATCGGGTGATGAGGCAGATAGATAATATCACGTTATTCGAAAAAATAGGAGTTGGACGATGGCATTGACAGTTAAACCTGCTTCAGCATGTAAGTATGATGAGATTTCTCTGGGTGAAATTATGCTGCGTCTCGATCCAGGCGAAGGACGAATTCATACGGCGCGGTGGTTTCGAGCGTGGGAAGGTGGCGGCGAATATAATGTCGCGCGTGGCCTGCGCCGCTGTTTTGGATTGCGCACCGCAGTGGTCACTGCGTTTGCAGATAACCCGGTGGGCCGGTTGATCGAGGATTTTATTCTCCAAGGCGGCGTGGATGTGTCGTTGATCAAATGGGTGCCTTACGATGGCATTGGCCGAACAGTGCGCAACGGGTTGAATTTCACAGAGCGGGGGTTCGGGATTCGCGGTGCGCTCGGCTGCTCGGACCGCGGCAATACCGCTGCTTCGCAGTTAAAGAAAGGCGACTTCGATTGGGAGATGATCTTCGGTGAGCTGGGTGTGCGATGGTTTCATACTGGCGGCATCTTCGCGGGTTTGTCCCCCACAACGCCGGAGGTGATTTTAGAAGCGATGGCTGCTGCCAAAAAGCATGGAACGATCATTTCGTATGATTTGAACTATCGGCCATCGTTGTGGAAGGGGATTGGCGGCCAACAGAAAGCGCAAGAGGTGAATAAGGAGATCGCCAAACATGTCGATGTGATGATCGGCAACGAGGAGGATTTCACTGCGAGCCTCGGTTTCGAAGTCGAAGGGGTGGACGAAAAATTGGCGAATCTGCCAGTCGAAAATTTCAAAAAGATGATCGATCGAGTGGTAAAGGCCTATCCCAATTTCAAGGTGGTCGCCACGACGCTAAGAACCGTGAAGACTGCGACCATTAATGATTGGGGAGCGATCTGCTGGCATGATGGCAAATTTTATGAGGCGGAATATCGGCCTGACCTCGAAATTCTGGATCGTGTCGGCGGCGGCGATAGCTTTGCCTCTGGGTTGATCTATGGCCTGATGACGACTGGCGATCCGCAGAAGGCAGTCGATTATGGCGCTGCTCATGGCGCGCTGGCGATGACCACTCCTGGCGATACCTCGATGGCAACGCTGAAAGAAGTCGAGAAACTGATGGGAGGTGGAGGCGCTCGGGTGGAGCGGTGAGCTGGTGGAAGTGATCAGTGATCAGTATTCAGTAATCAGTAATCAGTAGTCAGTGATCAGTTGGCGGTAGGCAGTTGTTGAGATGGTAAATGGTTAGGACGAAAAATTGAGGTGGGGAACACATGAAGTTTGATCGGGAAAGTCTGTTGAATTTTCAACCGAGACATGAGTTCTTTGTGGGGATCGATTCTGATGGTTGCGTTTTTGATTCGATGGAGCCGAAGCAAAAGGAATGTTTCTGCCCGGTGACGATCGAGAAATGGGGATTAGCCCCGATCTCGAAATATGCGCGGGAGGCGTGGGAATTTGTCAATCTATATTCTCAGGATCGAGGCTGCAACCGATTTTTTGCATTGCAAAAGGCATTTGATCTGTTGCGGCAGCGCGAGGCGGTCAAACGTCGTGGTGTTACCATCCCTGAATTGACTGCGCTCAGGGAATGGACTTCGCGTGAGACCAAGTTGGGCAATCCCGCGCTGAAAGCGGAGATCGAAAGAAGCAATAACGAAGAGCTCAAGAAGATCTATGAATGGAGTCTGGCGGTTAACGAAGCGGTCGCGCGGGTGGTTAAGGGCATTACACCATTTCCGTTAGTGAGGGAGAGTCTCGCGAAACTTCGGGATCGCGCTGATATCATCGTGGTTTCTGGCACACCATTGGAGGCGCTATTGCGCGAATGGCAGGAGAACGAGATCGATCAGTTTGTGGACATCATCGCTGGCCAAGAGGTTGGCAGCAAGAAAGAGCAATTGCAATTCACCACCCAGGGCAAATATGCCCCTAACAAGGCCTTGATGGTGGGCGATGCACCAGGCGATCTGCGGGCTGCCAAAGCCAATAACCTGCTGTTCTATCCCATCATCCCTGGTCAGGAGGAACAGTCCTGGGAACGGTTTTATGGTGAGATCATCGATCTGTTTTTCGATGGGAAATACACCCCGCAGGTCGAACAGAAGTTCATCGATGAATTCAACGCGCACCTGCCAGAGCGACCAGCATGGGCCTGAAATCTTCGCGGAAACCAAAATCGGGTCACCTGGGTTAAAGCAGTAAACCTGGAATTCTAAGATCAAAATTTAATCATTAAAATGCCCACGGTACACACGAAAATCCATTAAAAGCATTTTTTATTTCTTTTCTTTCGCGTCATTCCGTGTGTTTCGTGGGCATAAAATCTTTATCTTCCTTCGCTGTGGTTCGAATATTTTTGACCACAGAGATGTTGATCCCACAGAAATGATAGCTCAAAATGCTTTTCAAGAATACATCCTATCCGTGGCTGTTTTTTATCCGTGGGAAATAGAATTCCGTGGCAGTTCCAATTCTGTGGTCAAAAAAATTTTTATTCCATTTCGTGTGTTTCGTGGGCAAAGGGTGTCTATATTTCACTGCTTTGGTTCAGATTTGGCTTCAATAGGGCGCTTTTATTTGTCAGTGCGCGGTTACAATGATAGTTGGTCGCCTGGCCAAATGATTTCTTGGCTCTTTCGCATCTTCATCTAAGCTTCCTGGAAGGGAGGAAATTTGATGCTTACTTCGAAGTTTTATGCTCAACGGGGACAAAATTGGCAGATTAGTTCTTAATTTCTTCCCCATCAGTATTATCGATAAACGATCTCATCATTCCATTAAATCGAGGGATGCTCATGTATATTGTCCATGTCTTTTGCCATGTCAAGCCGGATCAGATTGAGAATTTCAAGTCTGCGGTGATCGAAAACGCCAGGGCGAGCGTGCAAGAGCCTGGTATTGCTCGGTTCGATGTGATCCAGCAGCAGGACGATCCGACGCGATTTGTGCTGGTCGAGGTGTACCGCACCGAGGCGGATACTGGGAAGCATAAAGAGACCCCGCATTATCAGAAATGGCGAGATATTGTTGAGCCCATGTTGGTGTCGCCGAGAACCCGGCTGATTTATTCCAATATCTTTCCAGATGATTCGGGATGGTGATCCTGCAATCGGCATCGCGACTGCTAATGGGGGACTGGATGCGTTTGATCGGCCGCTGGTTTATATCCCTGGCTTGCTGATACCGTCCACATTGGCGCAATTGGTCTCAACAGAATTTGACACTTAGAACAGCCCTGGCTGGCAGTTAGGAGGCCAGATCGAATGTGAGATGGTCAGCGCAATTGGATGATTGCATCAGCCGGCTGAATTTGGAATCAAAAAATCCCATATTTTTATATTTGAGAAGAGGACCTCATGATTCAATTTGATTTTGCCACTGCGAATCGAATAATTTTTGGCAACGGGTCGAGCGAGCGGATCGGTGCGATAGCCAAAAAATTTGGGCAGCGGGCCATGGTCGTGACCTGGGATGCATCGATTTCGGTTATTGACGCGCTGCGACGACAGGGGCTCCAATTAGTGTTATTTTCGGTAGCGGGTGAGCCGACGATCGAACTGGCGCAACAGGCAATTGAGCTTGCCAGGAAGGAGCATTGTGAATTGGTAATCGGAATTGGAGGCGGCAGCGTAATTGACACTGGCAAAATCGTGGCCGCGATGCTCAGCAATACCGGCGAGCTCATGGATTATTTAGAGGTCATCGGTCGAGGCAGGCAGCTTGAGCGTCGTTCAGTGCCATATATCGCCGTTCCAACCACGGCGGGAACTGGGGCTGAGGCCACGAGAAACGCTGTGTTGAAATCAGAACAACATGGAGTGAAAGTGAGTATTCGCAGCGCTTTCATGTTGCCAGCCTGTGCTGTTGTCGATCCAGAGTTGACCTATTCGATGCCCCCTGCGGTGACGGCCAGCACTGGATTGGATGCGCTGACCCAATTGATAGAGGCGTATGTGACCAAGAAGGCCAATCCGCTGACCGATGGGCTTTGTCGCGAAGGCATTCGTCGCGCCAGCCGTTCGTTGCTGCGCGCTTTTCAACAGGGCCATGATGCCGAGGCACGTGCTGATATGGCGATCGCCAGCTTATTCAGCGGCATCGCGCTGGCCAATGCAGGATTGGGGGCAGTTCATGGGTTTGCAGCCCCGCTGGGTGGCATGTTTCCTGCCCCTCATGGAGTAATTTGTGCCCGAATTCTCCCGTTCGTCATGGAAAAAAATATTGCTGCGCTCTCAGCTCGACTGCCAGATTCTCCCGCATTGACCCGTTACCGAGAATTAGCAGAGATCGTCACCGGAACCCGCGATGCCCAGGCCGAGAGCGGATTGAAATGGATCGAAAATCTGTGTCACCAACTTCGCATTCCTCCTTTGAAGGCGTTCGGGTTAACATCCAAAGACATCCCAAATGTCGTGGAAAAAGCAAAACAAGCCAGCAGTATGAAGGGAAATCCAATTGAGCTGACTGACGAGGAGCTGGCTGACATTTTGCGCCAGGCAATAGGGGAGTGATCTTCGCGCATAGAGTTGCTTAGTTTGCACTGATCCGGTTTCGGTGTCTGGCAAGCAGTGAGTGGTTAAAAATAAGCGAAAGGTGAGGCAGGGCTCAATCGACGGCGCAGCAGATTCCAGGCGAGGAAGCGGTTCGAACCATGTTTGGATGACGGTGAATTTGAGTTTTCGTGGCAATTCAGAAGGATTTATCAATAGATCAGCATGATGGGGTAAATGGATCAAATTTTAGTGGGACGGAGGATGACTTCGAAGCAACGAGTATTGGCGACATTAGAGGGAAGGATCCCTGATCGTGTGCCGATCGGGGAATTTGCTATTGATTTCGATACTGTGGAAAAGATCATCGGCCATGAGACCTACCTTCGCGCTAAGGCGCGCTCGCAGATCGCCTTTTGGGAACGCCGGCACGATGAGGTGGCCGATAGCTATTTAAACGACCACATTGAGCTGCACGACAAGCTCGGGCTGGATATCATCACCTTTCCCATGGCCACCTGGCAGATCCCGCCGGAGACAGATGATCCACCACCGCGGAAGATCGATGATAATACCTGGGAAGACAAGTATGGCCGCGTTTACAAGTACTCAGAGCTCACGGCTGATATTACATGCATCAAGGACCCAGTAATGGAGCAGAGGCAATTTACCGTTGCTGAGTTCGAGCAGGAGCCAACGCTGCCTCAGCGCGATGAACGATCCTGGAAAATCCTCGATGCTGTGATCCAGCGGTTCAAACATGACAAATTCATCTGCGGGCCGGATGGCGGAGAAATCGGGATTTTAATGCTGGCCGGCATGGAGCGCGGCCTGATGATGTTGATCGAGCAGCCTGAGGTGGTTCAAGCGGCCATTGCCTACTATTTGCGCCTGCAAAATCAGGCGGATGAAATCTTCATTCATCCCGATTCCGATGCCGTTTTATGGGGCGCTGATTTTGCCTACAATACTGGACCCTTCATTAGCCCCGCGATGTTCAAACAATTTTTTTTCGAGGCCAATAAAGCGCGGGTTCAAAATATCCATGAAAGATTTGGCAAGAAAGTGATGAAACATTGCTGCGGCAACAACAATGCGTTGCTTGATTTCTTTATCGAGATCGGTTATGACGCCTATCAATCGATTCAACCGACCGCTAACATGGATATTTGCCAGCTCAAAAAGTCATACGGCGATAAAATCACGTTGTGGGGAGGTGTCGCGGTAGAGCATCTTGTGAGCGGGACGCCGGAACAGGTCCGACAGGACGTTCAGCGTGCGATGAAGTGCGCTAAACCCAATGGTCGCTTCATCCTGGGCGTCAGCCATTCCGTCGCCGTCGGCAGCAAATACGATAATTATATGGCGATGCTGGACGAATATTGGAAATGGTGCGATTATTGATTAAGCATCAGCATTCAGTCGCAACAAGGGGGAATCCGTCAGGCAGTGCGGGACCATGCTCAACGCAGAACAGGCGGTTGGATCAAAGCGAACCAGAGATTTTGATATTTTGTGGCGGCCGGGGAGCTGAAGCGTCTTTTTGGGGCCAATATTCATGTGCTCCGATATCCGGGGCAATGCCGGCAAAGGGAAGTGAAACCGATTCATCCTTCTGCCATTGCAGCGGCTGATTCACTGTGATCGTCTGAGTTGTGTAGTCGATCGCCACAATTTTTACTGGCATTTGATTGCCAATTTGAATTAAATCCCCTTCGGTGATCCCCCACCCATCGCAGAAATAGCCAGTATCTTCCACCTGAATATGGTAGCCCGACCCGCTATCCGTCGTTTTCGTTAAACCTGTGCCGGCATCGATGCATGGAGATTGGGCCTTGAGCCGAAAATCAAAGTTGTGCTCGTCGACAAACTGGGGGATGGCATCGATATTGTGCGGCCAAAATATCTCTGGGTATTGCGCAATCGCGGCGGATAGATTGAGTTGCAGGCGATTATATTCAAAAAAGAAAATGACTGGCTGGCCGATCGTTCCTGTGCTGATGAGATTCGCCTCGAAGCGATCCGATGGTAACGTGTTAATCAGGCGAGTAAAGCCGATTTGGAAGCCAGGCTGTGCGCCTGTTCCGTTATTATAGATGATATTGTTCTTGAAAATCGTTGGCCCAAACGGGACCTCGATATTATAGACGGACAGCTTAATCCCATACCAGGTGGCATACCCCTGATTGAAATTGGCGATGACATTGTGATACACCTTGTTAAATCGCACCCACGGGCGTTCAGGGGTCGATTGGAGCTCCAGCCCAGCGCCGCTGCTGTTCACCTCCGAATTGACATCCCTTGTGACAATATTTTGGCGCACAATCGTGTAATCAGAGCGGATTTGTATCCCACAAGCGCCATCAGGATCCAGGCCAGGATTATGGCAACGATTCCCCTCGATCAGTACCCAGCGGGTCAGTGCGCCCGTGGCAATACAGGCATCCCCAATGTCATGGACATAATTATTGCGGATGATGTTGAACTGGGTTTTATCGCCAGCGCAGCAAATGCCCCCGTGCATGGTTCGTGTGCATTCATTCTCCGCCACCAGGTTATGCCGCGCTCCAACGCTCTCGCCAACGGCATCAGAGCCAATATGAATTGCATCGCCCTCGATCCCAGCACCATTAATATAATTCCTGAGCACCTGATTGTAGCTCGATCCATCGCTCAGTTCAATACCGCACCAGCCAGTCTGTTCATTCATTACGCAGTCTCGGATGATGCAATAATCGCAGCCCTCTGGATAGGATCGGATGAAATAATTGCATCGCTCAAAGTGGATGCTGTCGATGATGATATAGCTGCGGCCGCTCAAGTTTGCGCCCACGGGTCGCGAATGGATGACGGCGACTTCCTGCGGAAAGGATCGGAAGACGATCGGGGCTGTTGGCGTGCCGCTGTGAACAGGCTGTATGGATTCATTGTAGCTGCCCTGTCTCAGATAGAGCGTATCGCCTGGCATCAGGCGTTGATTGGCGATCTTGATGCTCCGCCAGGGCAAGGCTCGCGTCCCGGGATTATCATCATTGCCGTTCGGGGCAACGTAGAATTCTCCTGCCAACAATTCGTCGTTTATAAGCAACCGCAATAGGCAGAAACCGATGGTGAAGAATATTTTAATGCTCATGGTTTTCATCGTACATGCGCAGTATCAATTACTGTACCATTCGGGCATCCCTGGCAGTTCTTTGACAAAATGGGGGAGTGAACGGTCGAACTCAGGCGCATTGTCAGGATATTGGACAAATTCACTTCAGCCGCTATCTGATCAATATATTGTGGTCATTTTAGATGCTTCATTCAATATGTTGAAAGAAATTTCAACTGAGAGTAGGGCCATTTTATTGGTTCACCAAAGCGCAGATGCTTGCTTCGATGGATAACCAAATGGATCGAGCGGCTGCCATGGATCGCAATGGTGCCAGGAGATGTGAATTGGAAAAAGCTGGGCAGGCTTCGGCATTGTGGATTTGAATTACCGATTCGTCGGATCAGATTTCAAATTTGTACCTAAAAGTTTGAGGTAAACGGATCGATATCGGTCGAACATCGTCCTCATGCGAAACTTGTCGATCGCCCATTGTTGGCCCGCTTGGCCGTGCTGTTTGGCGATTTCAGGATGATCGACATAAAATTGGATGGCCTTGGCGAGCGCATCGACATCAAAACGCGGAACCAGCAGCCCGGAACGATTGGGCTGAATGCTCTCCATTACGTAGTCGTGCTGAAAAGCGATGGACGGCTTTCCCAGGCGAAACGCCTCGACGATGACGCGGCAATGGCCTTCTTGATAGGAGGTGACAACGTTGAAATCGCACTGTTCCAGGATTCGATCGATATCGCTTCGGTAGCCCAAAAATTTGATGGCATCGCTCAATCCCAACTGTTCTACCTGGCGTTCCAACCTGCTGCGCAACGGACCGTCTCCCGCGATGAGGACCCTGATTCGCTCCTGCGTAGCCCTGGGAAGCCTGGCGACGGCCTGGATCAAATAATCGTGCCCCTTTACTGGAACCAAAGTGCCGATTGAACTCAGGCACACTTTTCCGTTCTGATCGAAAATCTTATCCAATGAGGGGCTCGTGCCGCGATCCCGAGCCGAAGAATGCAGCTCGATCCCGTTATAGATCACTTCTATTTTATCCGCTGGGAGATGGAACTGGTGGATCAAGTTGTTTCGTACCGCATTGGAGATGGCGATGTTATAATCGCCGAGGTAGAATGCGGTTTTATCGTTGAAAACGCTTCGGGCGGTATGAAGGATTTGATAGTGAAGTGGGACTATTTTCCGAACGAGCTGCACCAAAAACGTAGCATAGCGATGATTGGAGTGAATCAGATCAGGTTTTTCGATCAGCAGAATTGCTGTCAAAACCATAAGCGTTACCGGGAAAAGCCAGACAGAGCCAATTGGAAGATAATAGGTCTTAACCGGCAGGGTCTGCACTCTATCGAACAAAAGGCCATGGTTGCAGACGAAAACGGTCTTTTGGAATTCGCTGCAAAACTGGCTGATCAGGTTGAACACGCCTTCTTGCGCGCCGCCCCAGCCCTTGCCAGATTTGTGGATATAGAGGATTTTCTTTTTGCTGATCAGGCTATGCGATTCCTGTTCCATTGCTGTGGCCCCCTTCCAGAGAAGAAGTCTGATTGGCTGCAAGTAGTTTAGTGAGTGCGGAGAGCATCCAGGCCTGCATCGATATGAACGGACCTTTGATAGTATAGAATGGGAGTTGCTGATAGTAAAAATATCCCTCCGGCGCACGAAAGTTGTTGATGGTCCATTCGGCCAATTGAAAGGCAGCCGTTAAAAACTCACCCCGATGTCGTGCCAAGAGCGAGTAAAGGAGGATCCCTTGAGCACAATCGCGCAGATCGACTCGGGTCAGCAGCGAATCGGCATTGGTCGGAATGCCATAAAGTTTCTTGTGGCGCGGTCGACCAGATGCATCGAAGAGATGATGCCGATAATAGTCCAGGCCTTTGAGCAAGTGATCCCGAAATCTGTGGTCCTTCAGATAATGTTCGAATTTGGCAAGCGCTTCCAAAATAAATCCAGTATGAAAATTATCACAGTACTTGGCCTCTGGGCGATAAAACCAGGACCCATCCGAGCGTTGCCAGCGAACAACATAGCTGAGATTATTGGTGATGGTTTCCAGCAAAAGCGGATCTGGTGATATAGCATAAAAATGCGCCATGGTTCCAGCTACCACCGCTGGCAGATTGGGATAGAACCGGTGATTGTTGGGATGATACACGAAATACTGCTGACCTGGCGCTACATGGATCTGGGGCAATTCTTCGAGAAAGTAAAGGATCCCGCTTTCCGCCAATTCCAAATAATGCGGATCATGCAAAATTTCGTAGCCTGTTAGAAATGCCTCCACTGCCATGGCTGTGATGAATGGCGCTGGGGTTTCTGGGTGCGCCATATAATCTTTTAAATTGACCTGATAGCTGGCGCCGATGCTGAAATGTCGCGATAACGGGCTGCGATGTTGTTCCAACCACTGCAAAAAAAAGATTGCTTGCTCGCGAAATTCCTTTTCGTGGAACAGTTGATATTGACTCAGAAAAGCCTGCGCCAGGAGCGTCACTGCATTGGCATAATATCTGGGTGTTTGAACGTAGCGCTGCAAGCAGAACGGACTCATTCGCAATGCTTGCGTCACCGAGGCGCGCAAAGCACGCCATTTGATCCACGCCGGCCAGCGATTGATCCGAATGTCATAAGGCTCCCATCCCTGATAATGGTAACTGGCTAAAAATTGCATCAATTGGGAGATCGCTTGCTGAATGAGGGCTGGTTTACTGAGCGCTTCTGGATGTTTGTTCATAAAGCTGTTTAAATTGATTGCAGACAATGTGAATATCATATTTTTGTTCGGCGGTTTTGCGATTGTTTCTTGCCATCTTTTCGAGAAGCCGGGGACGACTGAGCAGGCAAATGATCGATTCGACCAGCTTTTGTGAATCCCCAGGCGGAATCAATAGGCCATTTCGACCCTGTTGAATGATCTCGGGTACAGCTCCAACTGTGGTCGCAATGATGGGCAAGCCAGCGGCCATAGCTTCTAACAGGGAATAGGGAAGACCCTCGCAAAGCTGAGAGGGGAAGAGGAACACATCGCCCTGGGCCAGGAAATTGATTTTTTGTTCATCGTCGATATAACCAAGGAACTTGACCTGGCGAGCCAGGCCATTGCTGCAGCACAGCAGTTCCAATTTGGTCTTATCTGGCCCTTCTCCTGCAAAGATATATTTGGCGTCTGGAAATCGACCGAGGATCTCGGGGATGGTTTGAACCACTTCATAAACGCCCTTGGCCGCATCGATTCGCGACATGAACAGAATAATGAAATGCGGCTTCCGTTTTGGCTTGATGAACATCGAGGTGTCCACCATATTGGGAATGACCGTTATCTTCTCTGGTGCAACATAGGCCAATAGCGGCTGTTTTTGGGTTTCGGTGAGCACCACGCAATGATCCGCCCATTTGAACATCAGCTTCATAAACAGTGGCAGGCGCCCTTTGCGCATGATGCCAGTTAAATTGCCACCGTGGAATTGAACGATCCCCGGATAACCAAAAATTTTGCAGATGACAAGCATGGCCAGTTCCCGCAACAACGACTTTGGGTCGAACGAGGGATTGAAATGGACGACATCGGGCCGAATGGTCAACAATTTGATGAAAAAAGCAAATGGGGTCGCCAGCGATCGCAGGGCGATCCGCAATCGCGTATCGCGGTACTCGCTTCCCACGCGAAAATAGCAGAGATTAAAATCCTGCGCTAACGGTGAGCTCAATAGCGTCCGAAGGTGATGCGCTACGCCGCCACGCAAGGTGATCGATGGCCCAATCAATAGGACAGTCAATTTGCTATGCGTCTCTGTCATCGTTTTTGTCCCCGAGATATTTCTCACATTGAATGACGATCGCTGCCGAGATGAACCAGAAAGTGAACGCTAACACATCAAAAAACCAGGCAGGGTTATAAAAAATACCAGCGATATAGCAGAATACCATTCCATTATACCCAATTGAAATCGCTTTCCAATAATCACTCGATGTGTTCTTGTAAAAGATCGCATTGATTTTCAGCAGGCGATAGAATAAATAGAGAAACAGCACTAATCCCAGATAGCCGAATTCGAGGATAATGGCGGTCATTTGGACGCCGGCGATCTTTCGACCCTGAAATTGCTTTTCCAATCGCCCCTTGTATTGGCTGAAAAAACTATCCGAGGCGTTCCCAGGACCAAAACCAATGACGAGATAGGGGAGGTGCTGAGACAGCAAATCATTGGCGACCTTGATCACTTGAAACCGACCGAAGGTCCCCTCTTTGCGATAATTCAAGTTGAATCGATAAAATTTCCGGGGCGATCGGATGGTCTCTGCCAGCTTGCCTTGATAAAGATGATCATGGAAATTAATGCTGGTCCAAATTAAAAAGGCCATGGTCCCAATTAATGCAATTAATTTGAAAAAATTTCTCAGCGTCTTTGGGTATCCATAAATCAGGCATATTAAAATTGCTGGGGGAATAATATAAAAGCCGAACAAGCCTGACCCAAGAATTACGGGGATGAAGCACGAAGCGCCCAGCAGCAGGAAAATAAGCTTGCGCTGTCGAACAAAAAGTCCGGTTAAAATGCTTGCGAAAAATCCCATGAAGATGGCCATAGCCCCTGTCGTTCGCCAGCCAAGCGTGCCAGAGACGTTATCTGCAATATCCTCTCCAATATTGCCGTAATACAACGCTTGAACGATGGTAACTGGAATTTGAACGACCGCGAAGATAAATAAAAGCGTCAGAAACAACCGGTAGAACCTTTCGTTCGGTTCAATATTCCGCAAGATGTAGAACATCAGCACATACTTGAAAAAATTCCGAAAGCCTAAGATCACAGTAACTGGTGATACGGTGCTGTACATCGCGCTAGTGATACCGACCATAATAATAGCCAAGACGGCGGTATCAATGGGGGTACCCTTGAAGCGCTTTTCTCCAGCTTGTAAGAATGCCACTTTTGCGGTCAAGATGATAAGGATCACATCGGGCAGCCAGGTGATCTCTTTGGGGATCACCCTGAGAACGCCAAAGAGCCAGTTGAAGATAAATAAGGTGGTAATGATGATGAAGAAGCCAACGCGATTGCTGACAAATACCGCGATCAGAATGGCCATTCCAAGAAAGACCAACCACCACATTGGCGTCAACATCACGTAAACGATCCCCGCTAATCCCCCTAAAATGAACATCAACACCAACTGGGTGAGATAGTTCGTCTGTAAAATTTTTGTTCGTACTATCATTTCACTCACCAATTCATCGAGGTTAGAGAGATGCAACGTAATTGACCAATTGTTTGGCCCGATGCGACCAACTGAACTGTTCTGCAGCTCGCTGACGATTTTCAGCAGCATAACGAGCCAACTGCTCCCGCCGGTGATACGCAGTGAGGATCCCCTCTGCGATATGCTGCGGCGAAGTCGATTGGAGAAAAACTGCAGCAGGATGATCCTTTACCACTGCCAGATGCGCATCGATCGGCGATACCAGCACTGGTTTGGCCATGGCCAGGTATTCAAATAACTTCAACGGTGTGCTCACCTGCCAGCAGAGCTCATCGGGCAATGGAACGATACCGATATCGGCTCGCGCGATATGCTCTGGAATTTCCTGGTAATCGACCTTGCCCCGAAGCTGCACGCAATGTCCCAAATTTAATTCATCGATCCAGGCTGCCAGTTTGCCGTAGGCTAATCCCTGGCCGATAATCACCAGCCTGGCCTGGGGCAACTTTTCATTTACAGTTGCCATCGCGCTCACGGTTTCAAACAGACCGCGATTATGCGCTATTGCGCCATGATATAAAATGATGTACTGAGAGCTTTGAATCGCTGCGCTGCGAGGTGGATAAAGTTCTGGTTGAAATAGATCGAGATTGACTCCTGCCATCCACACACCAATGCGATCTGGGGCGAGCCGATAGCGCTGAGCAAAGATCTGTTGCAGCGGATAGCTCACCACGGTGATCCCATGAAACAGCTGCAACGCGATCCAGACCGCGAGATCGCTAATGGCATTTTTAATTTTTTCACTGATAGTTTGATTGCGCACTGGTATTGTGCGCAGGTCGACCACAAATTTACAGCTTCGGCGCAGCAGCTTTGCCAGAAATTTGGCTGGCAATGTGAACGGCACAGTGAGAGGGTGGCACATCACCACATCGGGTGAGGTCTTGATCAGCCAGTAGCAGGCAAGCCAGAGCAATTGAATGTGGAAGCTAAGGGCCAACAATGGAAACCGATCGATCGCCCGAATTTCTTTGACGACCACCCCGGGGATGTCCATTTCGAATTTTTTTCGCGACGTGGATAGCGTGACCAAAGTTACCCGATGGCCGTTGTTTCCCAGCGCCCGGCACATTTCAATCCAGGTCGAAATATCCAAATCGCGAATCAGATCTTTTTGAGCCAACCACAGGATATGCATGGATCAACCCTCAAAACATAAAGACTGGTCTGGGTAATAATTGATTGATCATGGCGCGCTCTTCGGTTAAAAAGCTTTTGTTGAAGTATGAGGCCACCAAATAGCTCAGCAAGGCTGCAATCAAGACGGCTATAAGGCTTAACTTGCCAGTCACCTCGCCCTTCATCAACATTATCAATACCATCATGACCAGCGAATTGAATAAAATTTTCAATAGCGATTGGACGTCGATTTTTAAGGGCACAGACGTTCGGATACGGTAAAAAATAAACAGTGTCTGAAATAGCCGCGCCGAGAGGGTCGCCAAAGCCACGCCCATTAGCCCCAGCGCATGGATCACCAGAATCTCTGCTGCAAGATTATAGACCGAGAATATCTTGCTATAAAAGGTAATTTCAACTTTCTCCACCGCCTGAACGACCAGTTGCAATGGATATTGAAAGCTAATGATCAGCAGGAATGCGGCGAACATCCAAATGAGCTTTTGTGCAGGCAAATATTTGGCGTCGTACAAATAAACAATGATCTTGTCGCTTAAGGCGATGATGCCAGTGAACAATGGAAATGATATGAAGCCAATTAGCTTGATGAGCAGATTGAAATGCTGATTCAATTTTTCGAGGTTTCGGTGCTCAGAATATTTAGAGAAAAAAGCGGTTCGGATCAGGGGCCGAATCATTTTGTCAGGCATCAATTTCGCCACTGTTTCGATCACCTGGTTGGCAAAGGCATAGAGCCCGACCATGGTCGGTCCCAAAAAAGTCGAGATCACAAAAAAGTCGGTTTTGACATCTAAAATTGTCCAACCGAGCTCATCCAGATAGCTCAGGCTACAATAGCGCAACATGCGTTTTAATGGCAACTTTTGCGTGTCTGAATGATGTCTCGCAGCGAAATCCCAAAAATAAAAGGTCAATTGGGTCAGTAGCAGCACTGCATAATAAATGGTTTCAGCTCTCAACAGCCCGATGAGACCCTGACCGCGCTCCAAGAACCAGTAAATCAGGCCAGCGCGAAAGATGATGGCAATGAGATAGCTCATCATGATTGCGCGATTTTGAAGCAATGCGCCCAACGTTAATTCCACAATCTGGATTTCCAGAAACAGCAGGATGCCCAGAGCAAACAGTTCCAGATAGGTTTTCAGATCGGCGACTTTGAACAATTTCCCCACTGAATCAGAGAAGTAGAGGAGCAACGCGAGGAAAATGGTCGTCAAAATGAAGCGCAGCGCCAGGCTTGAGACGAACAATTTTTTCACGCTGCTGTAGTTCTGCTGGGCATAAAATTCGGGGATATATCGTTGCAGCACATTCAGGATGCCCAGGGAAGAATAGAGCGACGAATAGCTGATGATTGCATAAATGATATTATAAATCCCATAATCGGCGATGCTCAATTTGTTGACAATATAAATTGTCAGCAAGAAATTGACCACTGGTGTCGTCAATTTCTGTAACAAAAGATAAATGGCATTGACCCTGATGGTCTTATGAAAATCCTGTATCATGTCGAATCCAATCAAACAGTGAAATATGGGGACATGCGAGCAACGACTTTGTCCCAGGTGAAATTGTTCTGAACTAAGCGAAAAGCGCGATCTGCAATTGCCTGGAGCAATGATGGGGAGTGGAATAGATCAAGAATTCGCTGGCATAATTGTTCTGGGTTGTCGAGTGGAACGATGACCCCGGTTTCTTGATCCACGATGAAGTCCGATACGATGGTATTGGCATCACTGACGATGCAGACGCATTTCTGCTGCATTGCCTGAAGCACGGATTGAAGACCGCCTAATTTTCCTGGAAGAAGTAGAAGATGAGCGCGACGCAATATCTGATTAACCGCCGACAGGCTCAAATAATCATAAGTTGTGATGTCGGATGGCAGTCGCTTGGGATGTCGGCCGATGATAATGAGCTCAATCTCTGGCAAATCCCGTTTCACGAGTTCATACGCCTTCAGCACTACCGATCCGCCCTGGCGCTCAAATTCACTGGAGAGAAAGACCATGGCGAAGCGCTGGCTCAGCTTTTGATCAAAATCGACCTCATCCGTATTGTCCGAGTTCGCGCCAGAACCTACGACGATGACCTTGTCTGGATTTATCTGATAGTCTTCCACAAATGATTGCTTGATGCGATCGCTGAACGTGAAGATTCGATCCGCGCGATGATAGGCCGCGATTTCCAATTGATACCATCGGCGCACTTCACTTGATGAGCCCAATAGCGCCCAACCCTTCCATAGCCGATCGCACATTTTTTGGGTGATATCAGTATAGATGAAATAGGGACGAGAATATGGATTTTCGGTGATGCTAAATTTGCATTGAGTTTGAAAGATGATATCGTAATCGGTTCTCGAACGAATGACTTGATTGCAATAATTGGTCATCCGAGAAAAGGCGTAGCTGTTCTTGCTATGGGTTTGACGCCAATAGCGACCGGATTTTATCCTCGTATAAAGCAGGTTATACCAAGATGAGAACCGCAGTGATTTTCTCTTGATGATTTTTCCCGTATCGATATTAGCGACCACGTTGTGGACACGACTTAAGGCCTCATACAGTTTTTGGTTCACATGCGAATAAATCCCCGCCCGCAGAAACAAAATATTCATTTCCCCGTCATCCCCGTTTCCAATACCTTATCCACTATGAAATTCACCAACCCCCGGTTGTCATCGAGCTGTGGTCGCTCGGGACGGATCCGTTTCACTGGCTGGATTGCCCTCAAATCTTGAGCAGATTGGATGATCTTCAGCCTTCCGATTTGATGCAAATATCGGTCGATAGCGCCAATTTTTCCTTGAAAAATCGAATAAACCGGCACGTTCAAAACCGCTGCCTCCCGGTTCATGGTGCCGCCGCCACTGATAACGATATCGGAATTCCAGATGAGTTGAATGCCATTCTGTGCCTTAGCTGGGAAAACAATTTTTTTCGTATCGCAATCCTGGCCAATTGCTTTCAAGATTTCCTTCTGCTGTGCCTTGGTCCGAGCTAATACAATAATGGTGATATCATCAAATTGCGAAAAATGTCGCAGCGCATGATAGAATAGCGAATCGCCGTCCTCGGCTTGTTGATAGTAATGGGCTTCGGTCGCTGGTGGGCGAATCGTCACGATGACCCTCCGTTGATCCAATTGGAGCTCTGGGCATGCCACGCCATTATTAATGAGGTTGCTCACGTAAATGTTTTCTTTAATGCCCGGATACTTGAGAATCTTTGAGGTGGCGATTCGGTCTTTGAAGACATCCAGGGAGAGGATCTCCGGCACAGCCAGCCGATCAATAAACCGATGAATGACTGACAGGCTGGCATATTCATAGTCCCACATCACAAACGTTGGAATATGGAGCAGGCCAGCGGCAATGATCTGGCTACGAGATCCATGGGACAGGGCGACCGAAATCTCTTTGTTGCGGCAGAACCACATCAGCCGCACAATGCGGCTGCAATGGCCCAGAACCTTATAGATCGTCTTTTTTCCATGATGATGACTGATCCGCTTAGCATTCAGTTTAAAATAATTGGCTAATTCGATCGTTTGGGAGCAGTCCCGCGCGGTAATGAGCACTTCATGATTGCGCCGCTGCAATTCTTCAATAATCGGCTTAAGAATCAGCACATGTGGAGTATTCTCTAAATCAACCCAAACACGCATCTATCTTCAATTCCCACTCTTGTTAAAATTAATGTCACGCGATTGTTGATTCCACCCTGTTCGAGCTGTCGAAAAAACAATGGGCATCGACATGCAACATCATCCTTCTGTCACAAATTTTATTAAAAGAATTCAAGCTGGGGACATCAGGTTTAAGCGAACTTCAAAAACAATTTATTTCGAAATGCCACACAGCAAATGTATAGCGTTCTGCAAATTGATAAATCTGTCATTCCAGGCGAAGCGCAGAAATCTTATAATAATTGCTCAAGATGATGAATTCCTTCGTCGCTTCGCTTCTCGCAATGACACGGTATCCGATATTTTGCCTTCGTCTATTTAATGAAAAAAAAGGAGACGCCAATCTTAAAAGTCCCCTTTTTGCACAACGGCTTTTATCTGCTCAAGATTATGCTATGGCCCGAAAACCGGGCGCTCTTCATCGTGGGGCTCGTCGATTGCAACCTTTTAGCACTAAAAGCGCCAGATCTTTCGTTTAGCGCAAGCTTGGCCTATCTCCTGACTATGATGATAGAGCGAATCGATGATGGTTTGCTATTTTAAACAAGTCCCAACAGCGATATTTGGGTTGGTGGTCAATCGTCAATAAGCGCCTTTCATGGTGATGACCACGCCAATTGTTTTGAGCAGGATTTTGAGATCCAATTTCAAAGACCAATTTTGGACATAGGCGAGGTCCAAACGGATCATGTCGTTGAACGCGGTGGTGCTTCGACCGTAAATTTGCCATAACCCGGTGATGCCCGGTTTCACACTCAGAAATCGCCGGCGATGCCATAGGTCGTAAAGTTCGACTTCATAAGGGATCGGAGGTCGCGGGCCCACCAGGCTCATATCGCCCTTGAGCACATTGATGAACTGACCCAGTTCATCGAGGCTGGTGCGACGCAAAAATTTTCCAATCGGTGTAACCCGTGGATCATTCTTGATCTTGAAAATCTGTTGATCATCATCACAGCCCGGCTGATTCGGACTGCAATTATTGATGAAATTTTTAATATAATTTTTATGGATCTGATCGTCCTGGCTTTGATGCATGGTGCGAAATTTATACATCACGAATCTTTTGCCAAGGTAACCGATCCTCTCCTGTTTAAAGAAAACTGGCCCTGGAGAAGTCAATTTGATCATCAGCGCGATCATCAGCATCACTGGGGAGAGAACGATCAAGGCCCCGATCGATAAAACAATGTCGAGAGCGCGTTTGACAATTTTTTGCCACGAATCAGACCAATCGAAGAAAGCTTCGCTGAGCACCCAGAACGGATTGGTGAGCGCTGCTGCAGCAGTACCACCACCGAGCAGATTGAGTGCAGGAGAGTGATCGCCATTGGATACAATTCGATAATAGGCAGCAGTGGCTTTTCGAATTGTCTTCTCGATCTCTCGGGTCGATTCGCTGGATGCGACAAGTTCCGCATCGATCATCGCATCGATTCGATCGCTCTCTTCTGGGTAGGAATAGCATTTGATCCTCGGCAATCTCCGAGGATGGCCATTTCCTGGTGCAAAGGTTTCGCTGAACTCCTGATTGATCCGGCTCACTACAGTTGCCGCCCCCTCGGCATTGGTATCGGGCAACAGCACTAATAATTGTGATGCGCCACATCTCGCGACCACATCGGTGGTTCGAAGAATGGTCTTGAGGATTGCCAATAACGCCAGCGATTCGTCGTCATGCCGATTAGATCGCTCGTTCGACCGCATCTGGCGATCGAGATCGATAGATTCAATGACGATCAAAGCGAAGTCGTAACCTTTTCGCTCGGCACGGCGCTTTTCGATCATATAGCGTTGCCGAAAATATTCCAAGGAATGGAAGTAACCATTGTTGAGCGCGTCAAGCTGAGTTTTGCCATTTTTTTGCTGCCATAAATGGGCATGAAGCTTTTGTCGCGTCAATTTGTGCAAAAGTTGATGCCAATTTTCCTTTTGGATCCGGTTGCGTATCAAAATTTCCCCCTGTGTTTGAATTGCTTGGTTAGGCTGTCACATCATAATAACGTTGATAGGAACGCGGTACCGGTTCTTCGGTGGACTGGTTGAGCACGATGCCCCAGATTTTTATGTCTCCGCTTTGCAATCGCTCGATCGCGCGGTTGATAATCCGCTGGCTGGTTTTTCTCGCCTCACAGACAAGAATCGCCCCGTCCACCAGCGAGCAAAGGATCGATGTATCGGTAACCACCAATAACGGCGCTGTATCTATGATCACCACATCATATTTCCGCTTCACCAAGGTAATGAAAGTTCGTGTCAATTTAGATCCCAGAATTTCAGAGCAATTCTTCACTGCTGAACCGGCGGTGAGCAGCGACAGGTGGTTGATATTCGATAGCACATTGATGCTTCTATCGATCTCTGCGTAGAGATTGGAAAGACTCTGAAAATCGAATCTGTGTTGCTTTAGTAAATAGCTGTAAGGCTCTTCAATTGCGGAAGCGGATTTTGTCGAATTTTCTGGTTTCAAAAAATCATCCCAGAGATGCCGCTTCTGTGTTTCTTGATATTCGACCAGTAGCTGTTGAAAGGTGGTCGATTGAAGGATATCCACCAATCCCGGCGCTCGCTCAAGCTGAAATATTTTATGGAGCGCGGGACGCCGCAAATCGCCATCGATCAATAATGTCTCATAGCCCAACTGAGCCGTAGACACCGCCAGATTGATCGCTGTGGTCGATTTTCCTTCGCCAGGCTGAGGGCTGGTCACGACAAACGCATTGGCACGAAAATCTGCCGAGGAAAATTGCAGGTTGGTGCGCAACATCCGGAACGCCTCAGCCGCCTGAGATTGGGTTTCATATACCGTGATAAGCTGATTCAATTCCTCAGGCTTTGGCTTGCGAGTCGGGTCCAAAATGCTGTAATGACCATTCACACTGGCCTTGATTTTTGGGATGTTTCCGATAACAGACACATCGGTGAATCGTTTGAGGTCAGCAGAGGTTTTGATGCTGGTATCCAACGATTCGAATACGAATACCATAATGCTGCCAATGATGGTTCCGAATAGCAGGCCGATCAAAATATTAAGCCCTTTGCGCGGCCGAATTGGGTGCGTTGGCAATACTGGCGGATCAATGACACGGATATTCCCGGTGTTTTGCGCCTCGACAATCCGAGTCCGTTCATTTTCTTCCATTAACATGGTATAGATTTTGGCGTTCGTTTCCACGTCTCGGATCAGCTTGGCCAATTGCAGTTCCAATTCTGGGAGCATTTGAATCTTGCGATCGTAATCACCAAGAATTTTGCGCAACGTTTGCACCTGGGCCTCATAGGCTTTGAGATCTGCCTCCAGCGTGATTGCTTCGCGCAAAAAATCTTTCAATTGGGAGAAAGGATCGACAAATTTGCCTTTGGCGATCAGTTCTTGTGTTTCGCTGGAAAGATTATCGCGCGTCTGCTGGATTTCAGCAGCGAGGTTCACCAGTTTCGGATGCTCATTGGTATAACCTTTCATCAACAGCTCGGTGCGTTGCAGCTCAAGCTCCACCAGGCGGTTATTGAGTTTCTGAAGCCGCGGGATGATCGTTTCGGTCACGTTGGGCAATAGCTCGCTCTGCTCCGCTTCGATCTTTTGGCGGATAAAGCGCAATCGCTGTTCGGTTGCGTGCTTTTGGGATTCAGCAGCCGTAAGCAGCACCTCCGCCTCGGTGACCTGGCGCAGCAATTCATTTGTCTCCTGATTCAGCGAAGTGATCTTTTGATGCTCCTTAAAATCGCGCAATTGCTGCTCCGCTGAATCCAATTTCGCTTTGTAGACTTTCAGTTGTGCTTCGATCAATTGCCTCGTGTTGCTGATGTTCTGCTTCCGATGCTCCATGGTCCGATGCGTTGCCACATCAGCAAGCGTCTGGGCAACCTGCAGGGTTAGCACGGGATTCGGGTTAATATAAGCGATCCGAATCACATTGGAATGATTGTCCAGCGTGGAGATTTCAGTATTGCCGCGGATCACAGCCGCCAAAAATTCTCGAATCTGGCTTTCTTCGGTGATATAAGCTGGCACCGAGAAGCCATGGACTACTTCAGTGGGGAGTGCATGCGCCACTTCAGAGAAAAATTTGCGGCTCCGAAGCTCCTCCACCTGATTGGATAAAATGGTTTCCCTGCGTTGATTGGTTTGAAAGAACTCGGTGATGGGAATCGGCTTGATTAGATCCTCGTAGATGAGCGATAATTCGGTCTTGTATAAGGGGGAAACGGTTTCATTATAGACCACAATCGCCACCAAAACGCCAAGGATAAAAAAGCCCAACAACCAAATTCGCTTCCGAAATACCGAAAGTATTTCGTAGAAATCTGATGTTCTTTTATCTGTTCGTGCCATGGCGTACATCCAAAGTTTGTTAGGGGGTTAGTTTATTTGAAATGATTTGTCCAGCTTGTTCGAATTCGATTCGTGCCTCCCTCTGAATCTCCCTGCCAATGGTTGCGGATGACATGATGCGGCGACCATTGAAAAAAGGAATATCATTTTTGCTTTGCTCAACTTCAGTTATCTCGCTAAACAGAGCAAATCGCTTTAGGAATTGAACGCATATTAATCAATTCGACTGTACCAGTACCACACCTGGGCGATGATTGCCACCTGCGAGACGACTCGGATAAACGCCTGCCATTTGTGCCAGACATTGCGTTTTACCTGAACCACGTCTCCCGGCAGCAGCCGCGGCAGATATTGGGCTTTGCCATTTTTCAAGTATTGATTGATATTGATCTCGGCTTTTCCTGTGGCATGAAGCTTTTCGAGATCATTCAGGATGAAGCGATCCGCATCGGAATTGAACTTCGCTTTTTCTGCTTCGGTCAATGCCGGGCTGGCTTTGCTATAAAGCATCACATGCGACAGGTCCGAGAATTCAGTTGGGCCACCCGCTTTGGAAATCAATTCTAATATTGTGATGCCATCTGGCACTCGCTTCTCACCAGGGAGCCGAACTTCGCCCCAAATATGGACAATGATTTCTAAATTCTTTTCTTCACCAATCAAATAAGCCTCTTTGGTGACCTGGATGCGTTGTTCGGCCGTCTCCTGAGCCAAAATAGTTCCAATAAATAATAAAACAAAAATTCCCCCGAGCCCGATGAAGAGAATCGCTCGTTTCATTCGTTTTCCTTTCAATTAAATCACCGCTCTATGAAACCTCACCTCAAAAATAACACCCAAATTGTCAGGATTTAGAAACTGGTGGTCGCGCTGTTCAAACGCATCAATAGGTCGAGTCTTTTTTGATAAATGATCAAGACAACACTGGCAATTGAATCGGAACAGCTTTGCCAGAGTTTTTCAGCGATTCGTTAGCTGCTTCCAGGATAGCCACCACTTTCAAACCATCGTAGCCATCGGTAATCGGTTGCTGGTTATTTTGTATGCACTCAATGAAATGTTGACATTCGCGCGCTAATGGTTCGTATTCTTCGACCCTGGGACTATAAATATCGCCATAGCGATAAGTGAAATGGAATTCGGCAAAGGTGTCATAATAAGGGGGAACCGTGATGCCTTTGTCGAAGATCTTGATTTTCTCGTTGGGCTCAATATCGTTATAAACCAGCATCTTTCTGCTGCCAACGATCGTCATCTTTCGGATCTTGTACGGATCAAGCCAGCTATTATGCAAAAAGGCGATCAAATCTTCTCCGAAATTAAGCGATACCCAGGCGACGTCCTCAATATCTTTTTTATAGTGCGCTTTGCCCTGTGCGTTCACAGAAATCGGCAACCGCTTGAGCAAATACAAAATGATCGAAATATCATGGGGCGCCAAATCCCAAACGACGTTGATATCGTCCTGGAACAATCCCAAATTTAGCCGTTCGCTTGCGATATACAGAATTTCCCCTAATTCCCCGCTCTGAATGATCTCAAGCATCTTATTCACCGATGCAGTGAACTCAAAGGTGTGTCCGACCATCAAAACCCGCTGATGCTTTTTTGCCAGAGAGATCAGTTCCAGGCATTCTTTGACCGATGAAGTGATCGGCTTTTCGATCAACACATGCTTATTGGCTGAGAGACATTGCCGGGCAATTTCGGCATGGGTCCGCACCGGTGTGGCAATCGCAACCGCATCGATGTCATCAGAATCTATAATTTGATGATAATCCGTAGTCGTATCGATTTCATTATAAAGCTGCTTCATTCGCTTGAGTCGGCCGCTATTCAAGTCACAACACACTTTCATATTGCAATTCGGGTTCGCGTTGAAGTTACGAATTAAATTCGGGCCCCAATAACCACATCCAATGACGGCAATATTGATCGGTTTCATTGTTATTTTCCTGTATCTGATCTATCATTTTGAGATGGCGCGCTCAGAAAGATCATCGAAACGCCTCTCCGCCTTCTTATTATCATTTCACATTGCGCTTAAAGATTGAATAGCTCTCTAACTGAAAAATCTTTTAGTGCCCCCAAAAACAGGATATTTGCTCACTGACGACCTATGCAAAATCTAATCTTTTCACCAGGCAGCATCCGCTTTTTGCGGATCAAAACTATTTTCGGAGAGAAAGTGTGTCTCTTGCTAATCATTTATATCAACATTTCAATGATAATGCGGAAAATCAAGGTTATGAACGGTCGCGATTCAGTCTTCTTTTTACAAAAAATCCTGTAATGAGCCAAAAATGTTCATGCCATTTCGCTTTTCAAGCCACTCAACGAAAAAGGGGCTTGTGGATGCATCAATGGATTTTATCCGATGGCGATTAAAATTTGAGTCGCCGAACCATTATGCCGCAGAAGATCGGCCGTTTCTGTGACCATGCAGTTCATCAAAGAACTTCGCTAACGGAACATTTAGATCGGATCGATGGAATTGAGCATCATATTTTCCGGTAACGAATAGCTCATAGAAGATGTAGATGTATATCAACTGGAGCATCACGGCTGGGTAATACTGGGGATGCTTCGTTATCTCGTCGATCTGTTGTTTGGTGAGGATGCCGCGAACGAACTCGGTACCGAGCAATTTCATCATGAGCGGCTCTCGCGCTGTAATAAGATATTCTATATCTGTACGGCCATCCCCTTTCTGAATATGATTCACGATCTCCCGGTTCAAAGTGGCCTTCACCAGATTTTTATAATAACTTTTTTTCGAATTGAGTCGACCAAGGGCTTTGGAGAGCGCTCGTGTCGTCTCGTTGAGGTACGGATAGATCCCCTGTACTCCAACGCTATTGAGCATCAAGCCTCCTTTTCTCAAAATGAACTCGAAATCGAGGTCCCCAAAAGGGTACTGATTGATTGCGAATGGCTTGAAATGTGCCTGGAACGCTGCGATTTTTGGTGAGATTGGAGCGCCCCCTTTGAACAAACGGAACAATGCCGTCCCAAGCCAATTGCTTTTTAAAGCCCGCTTCCAATGTCGGAGCATTCTTTGATGCCAGGTGTTTCGATAGTGATCCAATTGCTGATCTGCGCAGTCTCCGAGAAAAATAACCTGATGGCCTTCCCTTTCCAGGATTTTTGCTAAGGCATATTGCAAGAAAAGCCCTTCATTGAAAACCGCCCCTTCAGTGCGCCAGACGATATCTGGCAGCGCATCAATCAAATTTTCAGGGATAACATGGGTAATGTGATGGACGGCTGGATAATGGCGCGCAATCCGACTGGCCGCGGCAATTTCATTGCGCGTGACCCCACCAATCGTGATCGCTGTCAGTGGCGCTGAGCTCAGTTTGCGCAGGTAAAAAAGCAACAAATTGGTATCGTATCCGCCACTCAGCGTCATCGCGATGGTTCGATTGCTCAGATGGTGATATAGCCGTTCTATATTAGCAGCGATTGAATGAATTAACCTCGATTTTGCCACTGAGCGGGCGACTTTTTCATCGGAGCGTTTTAGCGTTTCAATTGACAGCGAGCCGATGTTGAGATCAATGGCGATCATCTGATTTGGGATCAATTTGTGGACTTTTTTTATCAAAGTGAATTCGGCCGCTGTGGTCTTTTTATGATATAGAAAATTATAGGTCGCGTCGATATTGAGTTCACGCTTCATCGCCGTAGCGCTAAGCAGGTGTTTGAGGGAACTGCTGAAGGTCAATACCTGATTATGCCGGGCATAGTACAGCGGCAATTGCGAGCCATAGCGATCCTGAAAGACAAAAACCCGTCTGGCAGCTCCATCGAAAATAAAAATTGTATAGACCCCATCCAATTGCAATGAGCAATCCGTGTGGACCAAAGAATATAACCGACTGATCACCTCGATATCGCTGAGGTTCTCAAAGCCGTATTTCGATTTGATGTCATCCAGATTTGAGATATAACCGATCATGGCACAGGCGATCTGGCTGGTCGGACTATAACAGATGTTCAGAGGTTGAAAATCGAAAACGGGTATTCGCTCGATTTCCAGTTCGATATTGCTGGTCATGAAGCGTTTCTGGCTGATCTCGATCGATCCCTCTGGCTGGGGGGTCAAAGTAATTTTTCCGAATATTCTGTTCATATCAAAACTGCCGAAATGGAATAAACCATGGATTGATAGATGCCAAATTATGTATTGGACCATGATCCATGTATCAATTTGAGACGCAATTGTGATTCAAATTATTAGGAGAATCGACTAAATGATCGCTTTTAAAAATGCAGATGGCAGACAAAAACAATTATTGTACCAGAGGCGAGAAGGTTGCTTCAAGTTCACATCGTTATTACCCGCAACGTCATAGGGTCGCTGCCATGAAGAAAACATAAAAATTTTACGCTTTTTATGGATCCTGAAGGTATTCATTGAACAGCAATCGTGTCTGGTGGCAGCATAATCATCATGACACCAGGTTTGTACGCAAGCGGCATGTCCTGGGGAGATCGTTGATGCAAACAATTTTACATCGCTGGGCGATTCAGGTTTTAAGCGGCAATTGACCCCTCATTTGCCTCCATGTATTCAGAACATCTAAGCAAATCTAAGCATTTTACCGAACCAGCAGTCTATAAAATTGCTGGAGCTGGTGATGAAAGTTGCGCCATGGAACAGGGAGAAGCAACATTTATGAGCATGACAATGAATGAGCAGATTGATTTTTCCCGGTATCTACAAACTTTGAAGCGAAAGAAATGGTTGGTCATTGGGTGTCTCGTCATCGTGGTAATTCCAGTGATGATTCTCAATCAAGTCCTGGCGCCGATCTATCGTGCCAGTACCAAGATAATTTTTGAAGAGCATCGCGGCGTAGCAGATCCGAATGATCCATACCGAATAATATCGAATAAAAGCTTCATCAAAAATCAGATTGAAGAGATCAAGAGCCTATCGGTTGCCGAAACGGTGGTGCAGCGATTGCCAGTTGAGGTGATCGATTCATTTCCCCTGCCAAAAAATCCGAAGCCAAACTTCAGCAAGGAAGAGTATGTGGCCGAGCGAATCCAAAAGGGTATTGATGCGAAGGCTGTGCCATATTCCGAGGTGATCGAGATACACGTGGAGGCATACACTCCGGAATCCGTAGCGCTGATTGCCAATACCTTAGTGGACGTGCTGCAACAGCGCAATCTTCAGGCCAAGATCAAGGAGACCAGCAATGTCCGAAGTATTGTGGAGGCGCAATTAGAGACCTTTAAGAAGCAGCTTGATGAGGCGGAATTGGCGCTGAAGATGTTCCGAGAACAAAACGAAGTCACTTCACTTGATAAAGAAGGTGAAGAGATCTACCGACGGATTACGGAAGCGGAAAATATTTATAACAAGACAACAGCGAATCTAGATGCCGCGCGGAAGCGGCTGTCATTTATCAAAGAGAAATTAGAAAAAGAACGGGAGACTCTGGGACCAGCCTTAACAGAAACCAGCAGTCCTTGGGCACAGAAGCTAAAGCAGCAATTGGTTGATCTCGAGGTCCAATACACCACGTTGAAATTGCAGGATTATGCGGAAGACCATCCCAAGCTGGTGAAGCTTCGAGAGCAGATCGCTGAAGCCAAGAAAAATCTCAAGGAAGAAAGCACAAAAATCGCATCCAGCGAAGGGGTGGCGGATCCCATATCGCAAATTCAAAAATTCATGTCTGAATCGATCGACATTGAAATTGAAATTCAGACCTATCAAGCCCAGCAAATGGCGTTGAAACGGGTGATTGATGCTTACCAGCAGCGGCTTCAGCAACTACCTCACAAAGAGCTGAAGCTTGCTCAACTAATGCGTGAAAAAGAGGTCAATGAGAAAATCTATAAGATGTTGCTGGAAAAAAAAGAAGAGACCAAGATCACAGAAGCAGAAAAAGTAGGCAATATTCGGGTGATCGATCCAGCAAAGGTTCCAGACAAACCAGCTCGGCCTCATAAACTGCTAAACCTGGTTCTTGCCGTGGTGTTCGGTTTCATGCTCGGTTGCGGGCTTGCTCTATCGATCGAGTATTTCGATCGTCGCGTTAAAGCGGTGGACGAGATCGAGCGGATCACCGCATTGAATTTATTGGCAACCATTCCAGTGATTTCGTTTGATCGAGGTTGGTTCGGGCTGGATATCTTCAAATCAAGAAATGGCAAGAGTAACTCGCGCTATCAAGGCCAGCTCATCGCCATCAGTCGCTCGTTGTCCCCAGAAGCCGAGGCATTTCGCACCCTGCGCACACGATTGCTCAACACATCGATGACACACCCCAAGACCGTGTTGATCACCAGCCCTAATCCCAATGAGGGAAAATCGCTCATCACAGCGAATTTGGGCATCGTCATTTCTCAATTAGGGATGAAAACATTATTGATTGAAGCAGACCTCCGCAAGCCCATGCTTCATTTATTATTCAATAAACGCCGGGCTCCAGGCCTGATCGATTGCCTCGACGAACTGATGAGGTTACCGAATGCACCTTCTACTGCTTTATCGAGCCAGGAACTCAATTCAGGCACGGAGCTCGATCGGGATGCAATGGTCTCTATTGTTAAGAATCGGATAGTCGACACGGATGTTTCGAATTTGGGGCTGTTGACCAGCGGTACGCCCAGTTCCAATCCCTCCGAACTGCTGGCCAGTCCGGCCATGAAACTGGCTCTGGAACTGCTGAAAACCCAGTATGAGATCATTTTAATCGATACTCCCCCAGTCAATGTGGTTAGCGATGCTGGCGTGCTCAATGAATTGATAGATGCTGCCCTGCTGGTGGTGAGGGCCGGCTATAATGACGCTCATGAAATTAAACGTGCTAAGGAGTCTTTGGAGAAAGATCAGGGGAAAATCTTGGGTCTGGTGGTGAATTTCGCTAATCGGTGGGAAAAATATTATCGCTACGATTATTATTACTATGATGACCACAAAACGAAAAAGCGTCGCTTTCAATTAAGCTGAATACATGCTACTAAGACGCCCTAAAAGAAATCAGTTAAATGAGTCTTTGCTCGGCCTTTAAAGCGCAGCAATTTTGTAGCGCAATCGGAACCCCGATCTCGCTTTGATGGCCGATATTTTTTTAGAATGCATTCAAAGATCAAGCGTATGAGATCAAAAATTTTAATGATTGCACAGTCTTTTTATGATAAAGATCCACGGGTTCAGCGCGAGGCAGAAGCCCTTGTCGATCACGGTTATGAGGTAGATGTGATTGCGTTGCGCCATAATAGCAATCGCCATCTCGACCAATTGCGTGGGGTACGGGTTTATCAGATCCCGATCAAAAAGCGTCGCGGAAATATATTTCGCTATCTGTTTGAATACCTGGCCTTTCTGACCTTTAGTTTTGGATTGGCGAGCTATTTACATGTCAGGCGCAGCTATCAAATATGCTACGTGCACAATATGCCCGATTTCTTGGTGTTTGCTGGAATAATCCCAAAACTCTTTGGCGCAAAGGTGATCATCGATGTGCATGATCCCATGCCGGAGCTATTTTCGATTATCTATCCGAATAAGACCTGGCTGATCAAGCTGATTAAATTGCAAGAATTGATCAGCCTTAAGTTCGCAGATCAGATCATTACCACCACGGAATTTGTTAAAGCAAACTTAATTCGACGCGGAATATCTTCGGAAAAGATTGTCGTGATCATGAATCTGCCTGATCCCCGGCTGTTCATGGGGCCTGGCCATCCGCTGGCTCCAGATACAAACCGATCGGGCTTTGTGCTGTTATTTGCCGGAACAATTTCGAAAAGGAATGGATTGGACTCCGTTATTGCGGCGTTGCCAAAGATAATAGATAAAATTCCAGGGGTGCAATTCCGAATTATCGGTAATGGGGAGCACATAGAGGAACTTCAGAGAACCGTGTCAAAATCGCGGCTTTACTCCTGGGTGAAATTCGAACCGCCGGTCCCGCTTACCCAGATGCCTGCCGAGATCCTGCGGGCGGATGCAATCATCTGGTTACCACCTAAAAATGAGTTTAGTGAGATCGTGATGTCCACTAAAACGCTCGAAGCATTGGTAATGGGCAAGCCAGTTATTACTGTGCGCACGGCCTGTCATGATTATTACTTTCGCGATTCTGATGTAATCTATGTCGATCCAGATAGCATCGATACCATCGTTGCCGCAGTGCTGGAACTCTATCAGGATCAAAGAAAACGTCAATATTTTGTTCAAAATTCGGCCAGCATTGCCGCGCGCTTCAGTTGGGAAAACGAAAAAAAACGGTATTTCCAATTGATCGACCGATTAAATGGGAACAGCAGCCATCACCCTGGCGTGCCTTTTCCGAGAGCTCAATCTTATCGTGATCAGGAGCGGGTGGAAAAACATCATCCATCGGTTCAAAACACTGGTAATTTTCAGTAATTTTAGTAAGATTTCTGGTCATTGACTCTGTGCTAGAAGATCGATCTGATCGAAATTGCGGACGCATCCATGCTCAAAATTCTGCATCTTTCATACGATTACAGCATTGGTCAGGAGGATAACAAGACCATCGCGGTTCGAGCCCTGGTAGATGAAACGCGTCAAATCGCCGAGAGCCAGGTGGTTAGTCTCGATCGAGTGGCCAGATTGAGGGAAGAACGGTTGGCTTCAATTGCGCCAGGAGAGGTTTGCATTCGATCGTTTGGTTTGCCATACGGCTTGCTGTTCAAGGCGACCTTAAATCGCGCTTATCAAAAGGTGTTACAGGCAGAGAGGATGGGATTAATTGATTTGAGCCACATCGATTTGGTTCATGGGCATAAGGTGACTTTCGAAGGGTATATTGCATATTTATTGGCGCTGCGATTGGATTGTCCTCTGATGGTGTCGATACGTCAGACTGATCTGCTGCTTTTGAAAGCTCGGCCGGACTTGCGTCCGCTGACCAGGCGTATTTTGCAGCGAAGCGCGCAAATTTTTTATATTGTCCCTTATATGGTGGAAGCCATCGAGACCTTATTGGGAAAAAATTTTTTTGAGCGACAAATTGGACCGAAGCTGGTCTTCCTGCCCAACATCATCAAGCGGACCATCGCCTTGACCAATCATCGCCCCGAGCAGCCAATCCTGATGACGGCCCTGCGATTGAATAAAAAGACCGTCAGGCGGAAGAACATCAAAAATTTGCTCCGAGCACTGGCAGCATTGAAGCGGCCCGAGGTGCAGCTTCTGGTTATCGGTGATGGAGATTATTTGCCCCAAGTTCGACATTGGGCAGAGCAGTTCGGTATTGGTTCGCAGGTTCGTTTTTTAGGAGCGGTGGACAATTTCGCGATCGATCAATATTTCGCCAAAGCCATGGCGTTCGTACTCCCCAGCTTCAGCGAGACATTTGGTTATGTTTACGCTGAGGCTTTGCTGAACGGCATACCAATACTCTATTCGAAACACACCGGGTTCGATGGATTGTTCGATGGGGTTGGAGTCGCGGTCGATCCCCATTCAATCCCATCGATTCAGCAGGGGTTGGCCGATATTGTTGACCGAAATGATTGCTATCGGGATCGAATTCAGCAATTACATGCTCAGCAGGCATTTCACATCTTTCGACCGGCCTATGCGCGGGCCACGTATTGGAAATGCCTTAACCAGTTTTTTAGTAGTGATGCACAGGCCCAAGATTTGATGCGGCCAGTTTCTTTATTGAATCGTTCTGTTGAATTGACATGAATCTCAAACTATTTGGTCGAAATACGATCATCTATGGATTGGGTACGGTTTTCTCCCACGGGGCTGCATTTCTGCTGATCCCCATATATACCCATTGGCTTACCATGGATGAATACGGTATGTTAGCGACCCTGCTGATCAGCAACCAATTTATGATCATTTTGATGAATCTGGGGATGCGGATTAGCCTGGTTCGCTTCACCGCAGAATATGATGGCAGTCACGCCATGGCGGGATTATTGGGCTCTTCGCTGATTATTAATGTCATTGGTGGAGTGTTGATCACAGGCGTGGCTATCACCTGGTTGAATCCACTATTTCAGCGCGCTCTTCACTGCGAGAATGTTTCGAGCCTGATCTTGCTCAACTGCCTTGGTGCGCTGTCACAATCGCTGTTCGTTCATGTCATTTCGGTGTTTCGCGCCAGAAATCAGGCATTGAAATTCATGTATGCCAATAGTGCAGCTGCCGGCCTGATGCTGACTTGTACCATCATCCTTTTATATGGCTTGCAGTGGGGCCTCAAAGGTGTGCTGATCGCTCAGATGATCGCCTACGGTATTCCATTTTATGTGGTATTGTTTGATCTCGTCATGAAAAATGATCCTTGGGTCTCGATCTCCATGATGTGGCGATTGCTCAAATTCGGCGTGCCGCTGGTTGCTCCACAAACTGCCCAATCTTTCATGATGGCGGCGACCCTTTATCTCTTGAGCTTCTATTCTGACTTGCAATCGGTCGCCATTTTTTCGCTCGGTCAAAAATTAGCTCAGATTTTTAGCATCATTCTGGTCACACCTTTTCAACTGGCGTTTCAGCCATTTGTCTTTGCTAATATTCATCAGCCCAACATCAAACAGACCATGTCGAAAATCCTGACCTATTTTCTTCTCATCGCAGCCTTTTTCGCGCTTATCTTGTTGTTGGGGATCCATCTGATCTTTCCCTGGATTGCACCACCCGCTTATGCCCCGGCTTATCTCCTGATTGTTTGTTTGCTTCCGATGCACGTGATTATCGGGCTCGCTCATTTTGGGGAGTCGTTGCTCAATATCGTCAAAAGAACTTATATCACTGCCGCAATCATTATTACCTGCGTCGCGCTGAGCTTTTTTTTGAACTATAACCTGATCCCTTCAATGAGCTGGTATGGCGCGGTCATTTCACTTAATATTTCAAACCTGCTCATTGGTCTTGGGCTGCTGATCATTGGACTAGGGGCCTTCCCTGTGCCATTGGAGTGGCGAAGGATTATTGTTGCTTTCGCATCCTTGTCGCTGTTTTTGTTCTCAGTCTCATTTGTCTATGAAAAAAGCCATTTCATCTTCTATACCACGAATCTTCTGCTTGCGACCACCGTGTGGGGCTTTCTATATTTAACCCATTTCTTCAACCAGCGGGAGATCGCATTCATCCTTGATGTCATTGCAGGAAAACATTGGCGCCGACTCGTAAATTAACCAGCGAGCCAGTTGAAAGAGATGATCGAAATTTGTTTTTGAACAATGCTGTCCAAAATCAGATTTGAATGAAATGATAACCAGAGCCCTTTTATTCGATAGAAATTTCTTAAAAAATGCCTCGAGCAATCAAATGAACAGCATGCGAGGCTCTTTATTTGTTTCTATGCGTCGGAAAAATGGACCATGGAAATGGAACAATCATGAAAAAATTGCGCGCTGAAAATGGTATGGCGCTGAAGTAGAAATAAAATTTGATGGCATTCGATCATGAAACTCGAAAAAATTGAACGAACGTTTTGATGAGCCAGGTCATTTCATCTATTTCTGATCGATGGCGATCCTTTTCTTCTGACCTATTTGATCAGAAAAGCTGGGTTCAATATATCGCGGTCACGCGCTTCGGGCAACAGCGCCATTTAGCATCATTGCGATCTGGCAGCCATCGCGATCGATGAAATTGCAACTTTCGACTTCGCGCTATGAGGTCTTTCATTCTCAGGCTAAATTCGAAAACATGATTTGTTTTTACCAATAAGAACTGATTCGTGCGGGCATGACATGAGCATCGATTTAACTAGCCAATTCCTTATTGCGGGCATAGCGATCTTGACCGCTGGTATTGTGATGATTATCGGACTGAAACGATTTGAGCTGGCCGTAGCTGGTATCGCTTTCTCCCCATTTCTGGCTGCGGTTCTTGCACTCATTTCGTCTGAGGGCGAACTCACCGCTGAAGAAACAATTGGATCTTATGTGAGAATCGGTCTGATATTTCTGATGGGATCGATTGGGTTGATTAAATTCTTGCATCACCAAACTTCAAGAGCTGAAAAGCTACCGCTCCCGCTCAAATTCTTGGGAGCTTTCTTGATTCTGGCCGTCTTTTCGACCAGCTATTCGATCGACTGGTACTACACTCTGATTCGTTCACTGTCTTTCATGGCGCTGTTCGCTTTCTTATTGGGGCTATATGCATGGCTGAATGATCCGCAGCGTCGCAACAAGGTTTTTTATCTGCTGTTTTTCGTTCTGCTTGTCATTCTGATTGCAAATGCTGCCTCGCTGGTTTTGTTGCGAGAATCGGCGTGGTGGATCAAAAATCCCAGTCGGTTTATCGGACTCTTGGGCCATCCCAATACCCTGGGAGCGTTTTGCATGGTCTGTTACCCAATTGCGCTTTGGCGAATGGCTCAAGTGAAATCTTGGAGAAAATTGGAGGGGGGGCTTTTCATTCTTGTTGCCGCTGGCTTGCACTTGATCACCGGCTCTCGGAGCTCGATATTGGCTGGATTGGTGGGGATGTTGACCTGGTTTTTTGTTACCAGGCAAAGGATAAAACCTATCGTCCTTTCTGTCTTTATTGCTGCCCTGGTCATGGTGCTCATCGAAACCACCCCCATCGAACGATCCTTTGAACGGACCGTGAATACGGAGCGATCGGTAACCACGTTGACTGGCCGGTCCGAGTTCTGGATGGTAAGCCTGGAGCTCATTAAAGAAAGGCCTCTGCTGGGCTATGGATTTGGGACTGCAGGAAAAATTTTGGCAGAGTCTGAGCTCCATAATCCAGATATCCGATTATGGAGCGGCAGCGCAAAAACATCGCTTCATAATGGGTACTTAACCATTGCGAGTGGCACTGGCACCTTCGGATTCATCCTCTGGATCGTGTTACTTTTGATGCCAGTATGGTGGCTTCGGCAACTGAGGCCGCTTTCTTTGCGAGCAGTTGTTCTTGCGGTCATGATAAGCTGCCTGTTGCTAAATTTTGCGGAAGACGCCATCGATGCTGGCACTTCATTGCCAGCTTTGATCTTCTGGATGGCCTGGGTGACTGCACTTCGGACTAATCCACAGGAAGCGGTGAGCTTCCCATAACCAGCAGGCGAAACGTTACAGCCGAAGCATAATGGCCAAACAACAGCTTTACCAGTAACACCCAGTGGCTCACAAGAAGAAATAAATGAATCCGTTCAATAGAATGAGGATTTTTTGGATGAGATATTCAGAGGATCAAAGCCCGCGGACCCGCACGTTCGTCGGTGCGTCAATGCGGTCATATTCGAAGGCGCCAATATCATATCCTAACCCTTGCGGCCGCGAAATCCCGTCGTAATCGTAGAAAATGTTGGCAGCGTTGGCTGCATCGATTAGCGGAGATCCGGGACGAGGCCGATAGTTATGTTGAGTGGGATCGACCAATTTCGGATCGAGTTGCCAGAGATCGTGATTGAATGGCATCCCAGCTGGCGGGCGACCATCGCTCATAAAGACTGCGTTAAATCCCACTCGCAACCCTGATTCAGAGTAGCTATCCTTCCACAAATAGCTATATAGATGCTGGCCAATATCATAAAACAAATTGTTCTCGATGCGGGCGTTAGTGGTCCGATGGAGTTCAATGCCATAGCCGCTCTCCGATTTGAATTTCAATTCGCTTGTAAACGTATTATGCAGAATCGTTATGCCGTTGCAATTGTGGACATTGACAATGCGGAAGGCGATGATGACATTGTTGGTGATCTTCAAGTTGCTCACTGTGCCATTCTGATTTGAGATCATAAAGCCCTGCATTCCATCGTTGCCATTTGCACAAAAGTTTTGTTCAAAAGTAATATCTCGAGCAGGTCCCCAGGTTTGAAAGCAATCAATATGAGGATCGATGTTCTCCGGATCGGTTAGCCAGATGTCATGGATGAAATTGCGTCGGATGAGATGCCCCGAGCCGAAAAATCTGATTCCATCTGCATCAGGGGAACCTGGTGGATTGCTCCAGCCAGGCGGATATTGAATGGTTCGGCTGATATCGTTGTCTTCAATGATGTTTTTGGTTCCAGCCACAAAGATCCCCGCTGTGGCCGCCCGATAGATGCGGTTTCCGCGGACCGTATGACCTCCGATATAAGGTGAATCGGTTGGCTCGGCATTGATATAAATACCGACCCTTGGCACATCATGGATATAGTTATTTTCGATCCAACACGATTTCCCTTCAAGGAAAATGCCAGTGCCATTTTGCGCATCGAAAATCTTGTTAGTGATCTCAAACCCAAACAAATAAATATAATCCCCGATTATATTGAATCCCCGAACTGTAACTGCGCCCTCTGCCTTTATGACTATTGGCTGTCCCAATTTTCCTGATCGCCGAATATCAATCCGCTCTGGATATTGCCCAGTCTGAACCAGACAACTATCCCCGGCTGCCAGCAGCGAAATCGCTTTGGAGATCGTTTTAAAAGGTGAGCCTTTTGTCAACCCGTTATTTTGGTCGCTGCCATTGGCAATGTTTACGTAATAGGTCCGTGATTCGGCAAGTGTATTCATGATCACAATGAATAGCGTCATCACTACGCAGGATAATTTCAGCTTGAAATATCTCATAGGCAGAGCTTGCTTTTTTCTGATTTGGATTTCAATTTTTGAGCCGCAATATCGCCAATTTTAGATTGCCTCTTCTTTTTCGTTTTGGTTTGAAGCCTAAATTTCTAAATCGAATTTATTGTAAATTGCCTAATGGTGGTTGTTAAATTCCATTTTTGTTTGGAAACAGAGCCCTCAGAAAAACGCTGAGTTCACTGAGAGATAAATTCTAATCCCTATCCCGATGATCTCTGTGATCGCCTGGTGGTCTCTGTATCCAAAAAAATATTTTAGCCATGATGAGTTCATTTTAGAATTTTAGGTTGATATATTAATTGCGATTGTCCAGCAATCGATCTGGCCAGCCAAGGGGATTTATTTACAAACAATATGCCAGCTCGATCTTGTGTGAGTTGAAGAGATTTGATGATCCAATGGGTTCAATGGCAGAATTCGCCAATAAAAATGAACGCCCTATCTCTTTGCTGTGAGAATAATTTGAGGCCAAATTTTATCGAGTGCGATCACTCGAAATGAATTTTTTGCTTGACATTGACAAATCGGCAAATTACATTTACGACAGCAAAAGGGTTTCATCTGAACGAAACCGTAATTGCTTTCGTTTGGAGAGGCAATTAGCGTTTGGAAAAAGATGAGCTAATTTGCTACCGCATTGAATTCGATTCTTAAAGTTACCTTATGACACTGATCGATTTGTTGTGCTATTAGTTTTATCAATCGGATGTGTTGCCGAAAGATTTGCACTTTTTTTGAATTAGGGCTTTAACCGATTCATGTGAAGCAAATAGAGTCCTGCAATATAGTGAAATTCTTCATTTGAAACGGGGCGAAGAATTTAAGAATTCTTTGAGCACGAAAGATTGTTTCGTCGCCTCGCTCTCCCAAGGAGATATGTTGCAGATGTCTCTACGAATTCAAAAATAGGGAGGATGACATGGACAATCAACAGATATCGAATGCGATGACGATTAAGCTAGATGGGGAATTACCTTCAAAGAAGGAGTTTTTGCCTGGAATTCGCCGCGCCCCGAATCGAGGCTTAAATTTGACCCGAAAAGAAATTGTGCTTGCTTTAAAGAACGCGCTCCGTTATATCCCTGAGCAATGGCATAAGATCTTGGCTCCTGAATTTCTTGATGAATTGAAGACTATGGGAAGGATTTATGGATATCGTTTTCGTCCAGAGGGGCGCATCTGGGGCCGGACAATTGACGAGTATCGCGGCATTCCAGAAGCCAGAGGGTTGCAGGTGATGATCGACAATAATCTCGATTTTGAAACCGCTCTGTATCCGTATGAGCTGGTTACCTATGGCGAGACAGGTCAGGTGTTTCAAAATTGGATGCAATATTGCCTGGTTAAAAAATATCTGGAGGTCATGAGAGAGGATCAAACGCTGGTGGTTAGTTCTGGGCATCCCGTGGGTTTGTTCCCCTCGCATCGAAATGCGCCGCGCGTCATTTCAACAAATGGATTGATCGTTGGGGCATGGGACAATCCCGATGAGTTCAAGCGATTGGCAGCTTTGGGCGTCTCCAATTATGGTCAGATGACCGCAGGTGGCTGGATGTATATCGGGCCTCAAGGCATTGTTCATGGCACCTATATTACAATTCTAAATGCGGGGCGAAAATACCTGGGAATTCCAGCCGATAAAGATCTGAAGGGCATCTGTTTTGTCACTTCGGGATTAGGTGGTATGTCGGGCGCGCAGGCGAAAGCCATTGAAATCGCTGGCGGTGTCGGCGTCATCGCTGAGGTGGATTACAGCCGAATTAAAACCCGACTGGATCAGGGCTGGCTGAGCAAAGCCTCCGATGATCTGGCTGAGGTCGTTAGCTTGATGCAGCAGTGCAAAGCTGCTGGCAAAGCGATATCTATTGGCTATTATGGCAACGTTGTAGACCTGTTGGAATATTTGGATCAACATCAAATTCACGTCGAGCTATTGTCCGACCAGACATCGTGCCACGCTGTTTATGAAGGCGGCTATACCCCGGTCGGGGTGACTTTTGAGCAAGGCCGTCAGTTGATTAAAGACGATCCCGTTAAATTTAAACAATTGGTGGATGAGTCTTTAAAACGGCATTTTAGAGCCATAAAGAAACTCACCGACAAAGGAGCCTATTTTTGGGATTATGGCAATAGCTTCATGGCATCGGTGTTCGAAGCAGGGGAGCGGTCGATCGCCAAAAATGGCAAAGATACCTCCGAAGGATTCATTTTTCCGTCTTATGTCGAAGACATTATGGGCCCCATCTGTTTCGATCGCGGCTTCGGTCCGTTTCGCTGGGTCTGTCTCAGCGGCAAGGAGGAAGATTTGCGCAAGACCGATCAGGCTGCGCTGTCCTGCATCGATCCGAATAAAAGTTCAGCTCATCGCGATAATTATTATTGGATCAAAAACGCTGAACAGAACCGTTTGGTCGTTGGAACCAAAGCAAGGATCCTTTATGCAGATGAAGAAGGTCGTGTGAATATTGCGCTGAAATTCAATGAAATGATTCGTCGTGGCGAAATTGGACCCGTGATGATCGGTCGCGACCATCACGATGTTTCGGGAACAGATTCACCATTTCGAGAGACCGCGAATATCTATGACGGAAGTCGGACAACAGCCGATATGTCGGTGCAATGTTTTGGCGGCAATATCGCGCGGGGCATGACGTTGGTGGTGCTTTCAAATGGCGGCGGCGTGGGAATCGGCCGAGCCAGCAATGGCGGCAATGGTATTTTTCTGGATGGCAGCAAGCGAGTGGATCAAATTATCAAATCGGGCCTTTCCTGGGATGTAATGGGCGGCGTGGCCAGAAGAAGCTGGGCCAGAAATGATCCTGCTCTGGAAACTGCGATCAATTGGAATTTAAGTCACAAAGACGAGGGGCATATCACGCTGCCGTTTATTGCAGAAGATGGGCTGGTAGAATCTTTGGTCAATGAACAATTTTAAATGAGAATAAAGCAGCGGGACTATATTAATAGGCTGGGGGCACATGATCCATCCAAAGCTTCAACAACTTAGAACGGCATAGCTGAAGAGATTTTATTGGGGAGGGCTTTTATCCGTTGGGTTCATCGATCAGTTGGGGCAAAATAAAATGCAATGCCCAACATATAGATGAATCCAACGGATTTTCAATTTTAACGGCTTTAATCGGTCACGGCCAATTCGGCTTCCGCTTCTCGACAAATGCCTCCATGCCTTCTTTCGCCTCGCCCGACGCCACACATTGCACAAATCCATCCTGCTCGATGAGCAAGCCTTTCGCCATATCAACATCGATACCACGGTTAATGACATTCTTCGCGATAAGGACTGCTGTCGGACCTTTGGCCGCAATCTTCTGGGCCATGGCCATGGCTTCGGCCATCAGGTTTTCTGGGGCAACAACTTTATTAACCAGGCCGATTCGAAACGCTGTGGCAGCATCGATCATGTCCCCAGTAAAAATTATCTCCTTTCCGATCCCTTTACCGACCAGGCGCGGCAATCGCTGCGTTCCTCCAAATCCAGGAATAATACCGAGATTCACTTCTGGCTGGCCCAATTTCGCGTTTTCGGATGCGATTCGAATATCACATGCCATCGCCAGCTCGCAACCGCCGCCTAAGGCATAACCATTGATCGCGGCGATTACCGGCTTATCAAGATGCTCGATAATATCAAATACTCGCTGACCCAGGTTACAAAATTCACGCGCATCACTTTCGGTCATGTCCTTCATTTGCTTGATGTCCGCACCAGCAACGAACGCTTTCCCTTCGCCCGTAATGATTAAAACCTTGATCTCCTCCTTCTTGTTCAGTTCAACCACCGCATCCCGAATTTCACCCAAAGTTTCAATATTAAGCGCATTGAGAAACTCAGGCCGATTAATTTTAATAATCCCGATCGGCTCTTTCATCTCGATAACCAGATTGTGGAACTCCATTTCTCCTCCGCTATTTTTGTTCAGATGGATGGTTCGTTTCATCGAAATAGTCTAGTTCAATGATCTGTTGATCTGTATCGACTAAATCTCCCTCTTTGAAATGGATCTTCTTGACGATTCCCGGTTTGGCAGCGCGTACGCTATGCTCCATTTTCATCGCTTCAACGATTACCAGATTCTGTTTGGCTGAGACCGCTTGATTTGGTTGAACCAAAATTTTGATAATTTTCCCAGGCATCGGCGCATAAATGCCATGATCCGCTGCCAGATGATCATCTGTCTGAAAAGATGTCTTCTCTTTCGTTTCAGGATGTTCCAATACCAGCGAGCGGCCGTCCAGATGGATAAAGGTCTTCTTTCCAGAATTGGCTAAATAAATACGACGATGGCCATTCGCTTCTTTGAGCAGCAGGCAATTCGGCGTGATATGCTCCGCCTGCATGTCAAAGAGCTGATCGCCAATTTTGACCTGATAGTGCTCGTTCTTTTTTTGAATCGAAACCGAGTAAATTTTTTTGTCGATACTATATTCCAGCTCCATAGCTCCTCTTATTTAACCTGTGTCGTTCATAAATTGGACGACTGATTCCATCGCTCCGAGCGATGGAATCAGTTTTCTAAATTATGCCGATAAAATTTCCCATTGTCCAATCGTATTCCATGGCGTCATGTGACTCTGCTTTTCAACCCGAACTATTCCTTTTGAATTGGTCATGTCGTGAATAGCTGCAATCGCCAGCGCCTTTGAGATCGCCGTCATTTCCAGTTCGGGCATTCGCCAATTGGCGAAATAGTCGCTTAAAAAATTGGTATTGGTATTGCCTCGAACGAACTCGGGATGTTCGATCACCGCTTTCAAGAACGGAATCTGGGTCTTGATCCCCAGAATCACATAATTATCCAGCGCCCGCTTCATGCGTTGAATCGCATCGCTGCGATCCTGTCCCCAAACGATGAGCTTCGATAAAATGGGATCGTAGTACATTGACACCTCGATCCCCGAAAACAACCCCGAATCAACCCGCACCCAGGGGCCTGTTGGTTCCTGAACAAAGTGTATTGTTCCTAGTGAAGGGAGAAAATTGTTCTCAGGATCCTCGGCATAAATTCGGCATTCAATGGCGTGACCCTTCTGCTGCAAATCCTCCTGGCGAAAGGGGAGCGGCTCGCCTGCTGCAATCCGAATCTGCTGCTTCACCAGATCGATCCCTGTGACGAATTCGGTGACAGGATGCTCCACCTGAATGCGGGCGTTCACTTCGAGAAAATAGAAATTCTTATTTTTGTCCAAAAGAAACTCCACCGTCCCCGCATTGGTGTAGCCGCTCTCCTGGATCACCCGTTTGGCCGTCTCGCCCATTCGGGAACGCAGCTCGGGATCCAGAGCAGTCGAGGGCGATTCCTCGATGATCTTCTGATGCCGCCGCTGAATCGAGCACTCCCGCTCGAACAGATGCACCACATTGCCATGATGATCGGCAATGACCTGAAACTCCACATGGCGGGGCTGCTCGATATATTTTTCCAGATAGATCGATTCATCGCCGAAAGCCGATTTGGCCTCCCGCATGCCCGCTTCCATGGCGTCCTTCAATTCTGCTGACGAATGCACAATCCGCATTCCTTTGCCACCGCCACCTGCCGAGGCTTTCAGGATCACGGGATAGCCGATTTTCTCCGCCTCGATTTTCAGCAACTCGAAATCAGCGACCTTCTGCTGCATCCCTGGGATAATCGGGATGTTAGCGGCCGACATGGTCTGACGGGAGCGCAGTTTATCGCCCACCAGCGCCATGGCTTTGGAATTCGGCCCGATGAAGACGATGCCTTCCTGCTCACATCGCTCCGCAAAAGCTGAGTTCTCCGCCAGAAAACCATAGCCAGGGTGGATAGCCTCGGCATGGGTTTGATGGGCGATAGCGATGATTTTGTCGATATTCAAATAGCTTTCCAGTGGCGGCGGAGCGCCCAGCAGAACGGCTTCATCCGCCAGTTGTACATGCAGCGCCGTCCGATCCGCCTCCGAATAGACCGCCACCGTTTTGATACCTAATTCCTGACAAGCTTTAATGACACGAACCGCAATTTCGCCTCGGTTGGCGATGAGGATTTTTTTGAACATAGGTTTTCCTGAAATATTTTATCAACCAGTTACACAAAAATCAGAAGCTTTTTTCGATCAAATTAATTCACCATAATCCACTTCAATCCCATCTTTCATTTTTCTATAATAAATCATTTTCACATCGATTTGCTCTGGCAAAGCAGCCTTTGATTCATAGCTATCAGGCTTAATTGACACAGGTGTTTCACCGATATATCCATCGATCCCTTTTGATTCATCATCTGGCTCAGCGAGACGATAATCGCCTCCTATAAGTTCAGCGCCTTTCTTCAAAATTGCCTCTTGAAGCTTTAATCCGATGAATGTCTTTACCACCACTAAGTCCCGAACCCACTGTTCAACTACACTTTCATCAATTTTATCAATGGTTCTCTTAAAATTATTCAGCATCTCAAGGATTTTTTGGGTTGCTTTTCGTATGGCATCGGGTTTTTGCTGCAAGTACCATTGTTCCCATTCGTCTAATGTTTTGCCATAAAATTGATGAATCAACTCTGTCATTTGACCCACTGATTTGGGTCGAGTTCCTTGAGCAAATTGATTGGCTAAATTGATCAATGTCGAAACATATTTTGGCAATTCGAGCGTTTCGATATCCAGATATTTTCTGATTTCTTTATTTTTTATTATGATCTTCATTACTAATCGCTTTCATTAGAGGGACAAAAATTTTGTCTTATATTTGAACTCGATTGAGGTGTCCACCTCCGCCAGCCGATTTTTAATGAGATGAGCATTTAAGAAAGTTTTGTTCCAAAGATACAAATAACCTAATAGCGTATTGGTATCATCGTATTTGATATTATCGAATCGAAGAAAAACTTTTTGTCCCTGTGTTTTCTCCTTCAAAAATTGAATAGCAGTTAGATAACGATCCTGGATTCCCTTCACTCCTAAGAGGCGCACTTTTAATCCATTGCTTAATATCACTTTTTCTGGAGAAATGATTTCTTTGACAGTATAGTAAGTTTCCCTTTCAGCATTCGAATTGTCAACCTTGGATCCAAATGTTAATTTTCGGGGATCAATCTTTTTATCAAATTTGATTGGGTCTTTGAAAATATAAGGCAATTTGTTGATCTCTTCATTGAAATTAACAGAAATTGGGGGTTGCTGAAAGATTTCAATTATTGCATCCTCAAAAATTGAACTTTGCTTGAAACATAGCTTTTCTTTTATGAGAGGTAGAAAATCCTGGTTGATTTCATAGCCAATGGAATTGCGATCAAGGTTTTTGGCTGCGAGAGATGTAGTGCCGCTGCCAAGGAATGGATCAAGTACAGTATCTCCGACAAAACTGAACATTTTAATCAGTCGCCTCGGCAACTCTTCGGGAAACATCGCCAGATGCTTATCCTGCTTTTCACCAGAAAAATTCCAATGTCCTGTGAAATACTGATTCCATTCCTCCTGCGTTAATTTAGATTGCTCTCTGATCTCTGGAGTCACCTTTGGAGCAGTGCCATATTTTTTGAAAATCAAGATAAATTCATAATCTAATTTTATAATCCCGTTACGAGGATAGGGGAATGAGCCCATGACTGTTGCGCCGCCCGTTGTGTTGCAGGTGGTTACTTTCTGCCATATAATGGCTCCCATATAATCAAAACCAATTGTCTCGCAGAACTTGATGATTTCCGTTCTGATCGGAATAATTTTGTACCTACCATAATAAACCGATCGGGCAAATTGATCGCCAATGTTCACGCATAATCGGCACCCCTGATGCAAAACCCGATGGCACTCTTTCCATACCAGATTGAGGTTATTAATATATTGTTCGTAGGTATCATGAAAGCCGATTTGCCTTTCGTTACCGTAGTCTTTTAGCTGCCAATAGGGAGGGGAAGTGATGATCAGATGAACAGATTCATCTGCCACTTCTTTCATCCAGCGGGAATCGCCGATGATGATTTTATGCGTTGATTTCATGCCATTTTACCTCTTTTTCAACCAAAGGCTGCAAATAAGGGCTAAGACTGCCATTCGTGATCAATTCAACTTTTCTGGAAAAAAGGCTTTCAAGCGAAAATGCTAGATCCATAAAATTATCGAACGTTGGTTCATCGAATTCCACCAGGAAATCAAGATCACTGTGTTTCTTTTGCTCCCCTCGGGCAAAAGAGCCAAAAAGACCAATTCTTCGCACTTTGAATTTTCGAAGAAGATCAGCGTTAGTTTTCAATAGTCTAAAAATTTCTGTCTCAACAAGTTGCATTTTATTTTGTGCTATTCAAGGTAAATTGCATTATGATTTTTGACGCAGCTAACAAATTATTCCACCCACCTCGGCTTCCGCTTCTCAAAAAACGCCTTCATCCCTTCCTGTCCCTCGTCGCTCACTCGCAGGGCCGCAATGGCTTCGGCGGTGTATTTTTTCGCTGCCTCCAGGCTCATCTGCGGCACCTTTTCCAGCAGGTCTTTGCAGATCGCCAGCGCATTCGGCCCACTGCTCAGCAGTTGCTCGATCAATCGGTTAACCGCTGCTTCCAATTGGTCGGCCGCCACCACCTGATTCGCAAATCCAAAATGCAATGCTTTCTGCGCATCCATCCGCTCGCCCGAAAGAAATAGCTCCCGACTGCGATTCTCGCCGACCTTTCGTATCACATAAGGCGAAATGCAGGCGGGCACCAGCCCCAATTTCACCTCGCTGAAGCTGAATTTGGCCTGATCGCTGGCAATCACGAAATCATTCACCGCGACCATGCCAGCGCCACCACCGATGGCTGCTCCATTCACCATCGCAATGGTCGGCTTGGGCAGCGAGTACATGGTATAAAACAGCTCCGCCAGTTGCAATGATTCATTCAAATTTTGTTCATAAGAATATTTAATCACCCCGCCCATCCAGTTCAAATCCGCCCCAGCACAGAACGATTTGCCTGCACCCTTAATTACAACCACCCGCACATCTGACATTTTTCCCAGCTTCTGATACAATTCCAGCAGCTCACCGATCATGGTCTCGTTGAAGGCATTGTGGATGTCAGGGCGATTCAGCGTGACCCAGGCGATTTTATTTTGGATTGAATGCTTTATCGTTTTACCAATAACTTCGTTTGCCATCAACACTCCTAAAATTCGATTCCTTCTTTGATAATATTTTTCCCCAGTGACCCTTTGCTCTCTAATTGCCATTCATCTTCAGTAAAAATCTGTGTGGAAATCAAAACTTCAAATTCATCTAACAAGTAAGTGCTAATATCTAAAACCGCTTCTTCCAGAGTGCGATCTCGATTTTTTACTATAAGCGCTATGTCATAATCAGATCCTTCCCAGGCATCGCCTCGAGCACGAGAACCAAATAGATAGATATTTTTCAGCCTCGATTTTAATCTGTCTCGAACACTGTCAGTGTATTTTGACACGACGGGATCATTGTTTAATAAATCTTTTTTTGACATCAATTCCTTTCCTCCAAATCAGAAGAAAATTCGAGCTTACTTCATCCGATTTCTTAGTTCTGCCCATCGATCATAAACAATCAGATCATCTTCACTGGAATCGGTCAATGGTAATCCCAGCCCAATGGCCATTCGCAAAATGGAATTCAATTGCTGCCAGCGAAGCTCTATCGAAGCGGTCCTCTGTTCTTCTAATTCGACGGCCTCCACCGCCTTCCAGCGATCACGAAATTGCTGGGCTGATTTTTTATCCAGGTTATAATCCATTGCTAAATTATCTAATTGATCGTTCGTTGATTTGCCGAAACGACAAAAGCGCACTTACCCGAGTGCTAAATCACCCATATAACCAATCACTCAATCATCCAATTCTACAAATTTGTCGTACGAAGCCCACGCTCCTCGAGAAGATGAACAGCTTCCCAGGGGCTGATACCCAACTGATCAGCTAAATAACCCAGGCTGCTTTCACCTCGCTGATACTCCTCATATAATTCTTTCAACTTTTGTTCAAATCCTAAGATTAAAAATTCGAGAAGAATTGGTGATGTATCTATTCCCCCAGATTTGATTCTGCTCTTGATTATTTTTAATATTTCATCTTTTCTATCAGGATGAACGTTTATCATTTTGGCTCTCCATTTCTGATATTTTTAATGTATGATAGATAAAGCCTTCGGGGTACCTCGTCTGAATAGTCTGAACAATTTTTTTAGCCTGATTCGAATCCAAAAAATTTTTTCTAACAAATTCCACAATAAGGTCCAGAAATAGAATTTTTTTTATTCCTAAACGATCACAAATTATATAAGCAAGGCGATCATCGGTAACCAAAAAATCGAAATGCTTTTCAAATTGCCAATACAGCACAATCGCTTCTCTTTCTCCGCTGCCAATTTTATAGTGCATTAAGATATCATCAGGAGACTGGGAGATATTGGCCACTTTTATTTGTCCCGTTTCTAAAAGATTTCTCGCATATAAAGCATCTGGATATATGCTTCCAGCATCGACAACTTCGATTTTAACGGCTTGTGGGACGGTTAGTTCGCAATTTTTCAAAAACAAATCTATCACTGGCAAATTCTGAAAATTAAATTTGCAAGCCGTGATCAGTGAATTCGAATCAAAAATCAATCTAATCATGAGCTGCTTCCTATTCGCTTTGGATCATTGCACGTTTTAGATCTCCCAATTTATGCAGTTCCACTTATGATCAGATCTCCCAGTTACCCAACCACCTACATCCTAAACACCCCAAACCGATGATCAGGAATCGGTGCATTGAGCGACATGGCGATGCCTAATCCCAGTGCCGTGCGGGTATCCAGCGGATCCAGAATGCCGTCATCCCAGATATTGGCCGTGCTGTAATAGGCGCTGGATTCGTGCTCGTATTTCTCCAGCGTCGGTCTCATAAAGGCGTCCTGCTCCTCCTGGGACATTTTGATGCCCTTCTTTTCCAACGCCCGCATCTTTACCTGCAACAAAACACTGGCCGCCTGTTCGCCGCCCATGACGCAGATCTTGGCATTGGGCCACATCCATAGCAGCCTTGGTCCATAAGCTCGACCGCACATGGCATAATTTCCCGCACCATAAGATCCCCCAACAATCACTGTAAATTTCGGCACATCGGCGTTGGCAACGGCATGCACCATTTTGGCGCCGTCCTTGGCAATACCACCATGCTCGTACTGTTTGCCCACGATAAAGCCCGTGATGTTCTGCAGGAAAATCAACGGAATTTTCCTTACAGCGCACAGCTCTATGAAATGAGCCGCTTTTAATGAGCTCTCGGAGAACAGCACACCATTGTTGCCCAGAATACCTACGGGATACCCCATAATTCGAGCAAATCCCGTGACAATCGTTGGCCCGTAGCGCTCCTTGAATTCATGGAAACGGCTGCCATCCACCAATCGGGCGATCACCTCTCGGATGTCATACGGCTTTCTCAGATCCTTCGGCACGATCCCATAAATTTCTTTCGGGTCGTAATACGGATCCTCTGGCTCACGCACATCCAGCTCAAATCTGCGGGGCGGATCGAGATTTTCGATAATATTGCGGGCGATTTCCAGAGCGTGCTCATCGTTCAATGCGAAATGGTCGGAGACTCCAGAGATACGGGTGTGGACATCGGCGCCGCCGAGTTGTTCGTCGGTTACCTCTTCACCTGTGGCTGCTTTCACGAGCGGCGGCCCACCGATAAAAATTGTCCCCTGATTTTTAACGATCACCGTTTCATCGCTCATGGCAGGCACATAGGCGCCACCAGCCGTGCAGGAGCCCATGACAATCGAAATCTGTGGAATGCCCATCATGGACAACCGAGCCTGGTTGTAAAATATTCGGCCGAAATGGTCCTTATCAGGAAACGTGCCCGATTGATGGGGCAGAAAGATGCCCCCCGAATCCACCAGATAGACGCACGGCAGCCGATTTTCCATGGCGATCTCCTGCGCCCGCACATGTTTTTTAATGGTCATCGGAAAATAAGTTCCGCCTTTGACCGTCGCATCGTTGGCCACGACCAGCACCTCTCGGCCATGCACCACGCCGATGCCAGTCACCATGCCTGCTGCTGGTGCTTCGTTGTCGTACATATTCCAGGCTGCCAATGGCGATAGCTCTAAAAACGGGGTATTCTTATCGAACAACTTTTTCAAGCGGTCCCGCACCAACATCTTACCTCGGGAGGTATGCACTTCTCGTGCCTTGGGCGGCCCGCCCTGCTTCACCAGTTCCATTCGTTCTTTCAGTAGCGAGACAGCCTCTTCCATGGCTGCTTTGTTCTCTTGAAATTCAGCACTCTTGGTATCAATTTTCGATTCGATTCGGTACATGCGGTTTCTGCCCTTATTCAAATTGTCATTGAGCCAGCTGTTGTTTTATTTATCAATTTTTAAGTCTTCAATATCTTTAAGGATTTTAGAAATGACAGCAATAATTCTAGGGACATCATGCTTGATTGTCTCTCAGACTAAAACGAGATCGACGCCGAAGTAACCATGAATCAATCGATCTCTCATTCCTGCCATATCGCTCCATTCAATTTCAGGATATTTTTCAATAATAAATGCTGGACTATTTTTGGCAGCTTCCCCTATCACCTCAAATTTTCGGATCACTGCGCTGGAGGTTTTTTCATCATCCAGGAATTGTTAAAACTCAACTCCCTCAACAAATTTTTGAATGTGATGGCATGCGTCGAGAATATCCTGGAGAAATAGCTTGTAATCTCTTTTCATAAGTAGATCAAATCTCTTTCTATAAAGGGTTTGACTTCTTTGCGAATTGATCGTTGGGAAACCAGATCAACCTTGCGGCCTAATTTTTCCTCCAGGAAATGACCCAATCCAGTTAAATCAAGCAGTGTCGCTCCCGTGAAAAACTCGACCAGCACATCGATATCACTGTTTTGCCCTGCTTCGTCTCTGGCCCAGGAACCAAAAATTCCTTTTATCTCCGCCTTGAATTTACCTCGAACTTCCCCATTCAATTTTTTGAGCGTAGCGATGATTTGTTCTTTTGTCATTAGATTAAACCTCATTAAAAGCAGCGCTAACATCATGATGAAGTGGAATTATTTTATTTGCACCTCCAAATATTCGAAAAATTTCTTTAATGGAATTTTCTCGGCCTAACGAATCAACTAATCGCCTTGTCTTGCTTGAGGCTCAATAGCTGTAAACTGGAACAACAATTTCACGATCAGCTTGCCTGCGACCTCGAACAGATTCTTCGACAGTTTTTAGTACATTTGCAGCGTAGTAACGAGTGCCGCATTGCATACAAATGCCAGTGGGCACATTTTCGATGAGTACATATTTGCCCGCCACCTTTCGTGAAAGGTCAAGTTTTTTTTCAATAATAGCGCCATTGCAATATTCACAACGCTCAGCTTCCCAGAATTTCATCTCTTTGCTCCATGAATCTTCAAGGTCTTGACAAATGGATTCTAGTAGTCATCCGATGGTTAGGGACCATTATATACCTCAGTACCACATCCCGTGTCATCATCACTCTTATCCACTCCGCTTTGGATTCGCTAAGCTTTGTTTTAACTGCTGCAAGAATTCTATTGGCAATACGATCTCTAAATTAAATTCATTCAAATAATCTGTTTTGAGATTTAATAAATGTGAATCATAGGTAACGATATGCGTGCCATTGCCATTTAAAGCGCACAGAACAAAACGAATATCTTTGGCATCCTCTGGATAGCTTTCATAATGATAAAATCTTATTTTAACTTCTTCCCCATGAGCGATGAAAAGAGATATGAATTGAATAATTAATTCCTCTGCGATATTTTTTGTTTTCAGCTTATCGATATACTCTGAAAGTATATCGTAATTCCACAATACATCAAATTGACCTATTTGCCATCTCTGGATGATTTCTTTGTTCGGGCTATCTTCAGATTTTGAAAGGTGAGAAGCCAGAATCACATTGGTATCCAGAACGGCTCGAAATCTATTTCTGGTCATAATGCGCTCTGATTTGTTCAAGCACCTTCTCACGCACTTTCATAAAATCAGCAAAAAAATCTTGCCGAGTCCAGCCATGTTCTTCTCGATCTCGAACCAAATTTCGAGCCTGATTGATGATTTCATCGTTTGAATGATAGGTTTTTTTAATTGGCACATGGAGAATAATTTCATCGTCCCTCTTTTCGTATGTTACGATTGCATCATCGGTAATCATAAAATTCTTTTTTAAAGCAGCTAAAGTTGCTGTCGTCATTGCATCCTCCAGACATCTCTTTTCAAACGGACTCCAACTGCGAGTTGATGTCCATTTGCTGTTCATTATCCCAGCGCCACATCCAGCGTCATCATCACCGCAAAACCCAGCATGGCGCCCACCGTGGCGTAATCGGTATTTTTTTCAAATTGCGATTCGGGGATCAGTTCTTCCACCACGACATAGATCATCGCTCCTGCGGCAAACGCCAGAGCGTAGGGGAGAATCGGACGCATGAGAATGACCGAGGCGGCCCCAAGCACGCCAGCGATCGGTTCGACAATCCCCGAAAGTTGACCGTACCAGAAACAGCGAAAGCGGGAAAATCCTTCACGGCGCAGTGGGACAGATACCGCCGCACCCTCGGGAAAATTTTGGATGCCGATACCGATGGCCAGCGCAATGGCACCAGATAACGAAGCAGCTGGCAAGTCGGCGCTGATGGCGCCAAACGCCACTCCAACCGCCAGTCCCTCGGGAAAGTTATGAAGCGTGATCGCCAGAATCAGCAGCACACTCCTTTGCCATGAGGTATGAATCCCCTCTGATTTTTCTGTGTTGAAGCCCGCATGGAGATGGGGGAGAAGCTTATCGACAACCCACAAAAATGCTCCGCCTAACAGAAATCCGCCTGTCGCTGGAATCCAGGAAGGCAGACTGCCCTCCTCAGCCATCTCAATGGCTGGTGCCAGCAGCGACCAATAGCTGGCAGCGATCATAACACCAGCTGCAAAACCTAACATGCCATCCAGCAGCTTGCGATTGATGGTTTTGAAGAAGAAGACCACGCCTGAGCCTGCGGCGGTCATGAACCAGGTGAAGCAGGTGGCGAGGAGAGCTTGCGTAATTGGATTTAGACCTGTAAACTTATCGATCATAGGCTAATAAAATTCCTTTCATGCTGCTACCATTTCGGCATCGAACCTAATCGAAGGGATAGAAATTCTTGGGGCTTTAGCGATCTGCTCGGTATTGGTCAATAGTTCCTCCAGCCAGTGCCCAACATCAGCCTTGACCATTTTTTCGCCGCATTGAGGACAGACGCCAGCGGGAACATCCTCAACTACGATAAGCTCGCCCCGAATCCATAAGTTTTGTTTGATAAGCCTTGCCTCCATTGGCGTGTCACAAATTTCGCATTTGTCCTAATTCTATTGTTTGTTTGCAATGTCATGGTTGAAGTTCAGCTTTGAATACATCATCATAAATCTTGTTTTCATTGCTAAGCCAATTTTGATATGCTTCTGAGCTCATTTGCATTCTTAAAAGCTCCTCAAATTCTGCGCTATTTAAATAGAGGGCTAAATCAGCAACGCATTTTGATATATTTTCATAAAGCATCTTAGCGAATTTCTTTTAGGCTTTATCACTCAAATGTTTACTTTTCTTTTTTAACTAATCTGAATTAGTAGCTTCTCTTCAAAGACAATCTTAACATCCCCCCTGGCCCCCCTTCAAAGGGGGGAACAATAGCAAGTCCCCCTTTGAAGGGGGATTTAGGGGGATGTCAAAATAGAATCTGACCCAACACTGCTAAATATAACCAATCTCCTCACAAAGATCAAGTATTTCTTTGCCCGAAGCGGTGCCTGTCATGAATAATTTTTGAACCGTTACCGCTGCAGCCAGGTTGGCAAATTCGGCTGCCTCGACTGGCGAACATCCCGCCCCCAAACACAACGCCAGGGCGCTCACCACGGTATCCCCAGCCCCGACGGGATCGATGGGCTTATTGAATCGGATACCTGGTATTTCATGGCTGCCCGAGTTATCGATGACCAGAATTCCCTGCGAGCCCCTGGTGATAAACACTGGCTTGCCCGATTCATCAAAAAGTTTTTGTCCATGGCGTTTGGTCGCTTCAAGGCTGAGCTGATCGAACAGTTCGGCATCAACCCCGCATAATCGAGCCGCCTCAACCGCATTGGTCTTGCGATAAATGTTCTTGAAGCGATGGCCATAATGCCGAGTATCGAGCAGAACGATCCTGTCATGAAATTGATCGAACAGGGCATTGGCATCCTGGATAAACCTGTCATTGCGCAGACTGTTCGGCACCTGCTGATTGAAGATCAGCGCATCGCACTCGTCAAGGGATTTGGCAATGGCGGCGATGATGCTGTCATCAACTTCGGGAGAACGCTGATTAAAGAAACCGAAATCGATCCGAGGCTGCTCTTTGCCCTCAAGAATGATTTTGGAGAAGGTAACGGTATCAAAATTTTCTTGTTGGATGACCAGCGAATCGTGGTTCACGCCCAGTCCGTCGAATTGGCGGATCATCTCCCTGCCAAAAATATCATCCCCGATGGCGCCAATGACGTGAATTTCGGCAGGCTGCAAGGCTGCCAAATTGGCCACGACATTGGCTGCTCCGCCCAGGCTGTAATAATGCCTTTTTACCGCCTGAGAGGGCAAGCCCGTCTCCGCCGAAATTTCCCCGCCTCGGGGATCGAGAAACCAGTAGGCATCTAAAGCAAAGTCACCATAGACGGCGACTTTGACGTGGTTGATTTTTTTGAGGATTTGTTTGAGTTGTGTGATTTTCATTTTTTCCCCGACCTGTAGGACAAATTGTCAATTTGTCCTACAGTTTTTCCAACCGATTAATACATTGAATCATGCACCGAATGGTATGATAATTCACCTTCCAGGAATGGCTCTTGTGCGTCCAGATTGGCTTGCCTTCACGAGTCAGCAGCGGCCACCATTCGCCCACATTGTGGTCGATCATTTTATCGAACACAAACCGATGGACATTTTCATACGCCTGCCAATATCGTTCATCACCAAACCGAATAAATCCCTCCAGCATCCCGATCATCACCTCGGCCTGCTGCCAGAACTCCTTCTCCCTGTCATAAACATCGTCACTATGAGAACCCTCCACAAAGACACCACCGTGCTCATAGTCAATCCCATGTTCCACCGCATGATCCAATTGCTTGCGGATGATGGGCTTGTAAGGCTGCCAATCTTCGCCCATCACATCGAGTGCATGGAGCAACAACCAGGCAAATTCCACGTTATGCCCATAAGAGGTGTTGTCTTCGGCATGTTTCTTTTGCCCGCTTTCGGCAAAGCGATCCCAACCCCAAATGATTTCGAATTTGATCTGCGGCGCAACCGACCAGTCCGCCCAAAACTGGGGAATGCCTGTGGCATATTGCGGGTGCAGGATTCGCTTGATGAGAATATCGATGATCTCTTTCAGTTTTCTCAGATGAACCGATTTTCGGCTGCATTCATAAAGATTGGTGAACGCCTCCATCAGGTGCATGTGGACATCCAGCGTCTTACGATCTCCGCCGCCGCTGCCTGGTGGACACAGGTCCCAATTCCGCTCGAACATCTCCCAATAGCCGCCGTACATCGTGTCGGTGCAATATTTCTGGATCAGGTCGAAGGTCTTTTCGGCATATTCAAGACCACGAGGGTCACCCGTTGCCAGAGTATATTCGCTGAGCGAGTAAATGGCAAAACTCAAACCATAGAGGATCTTTTTATCGATCTGAACATCCCCTTTTCGATCAACCGTCCAGAAGAAGCCACCGTATTCCTGATCCCACATTTTTTCAATCAGGAAATCGACACCATGCCTGGCAAATTCAGCGCATTTGCCATCGCCGTAGCCATGGCGATGCGCCGACGACATAGAATAGACCGTTCGGGTTTGGGCAATCAGGGATTTTTGATCTTCGCCAGTATCATTTCCATTGGCGTCAAAGTGGGTGATGAAGCCGCCGTTGATATCATCTTTGCAGCGGTTGAGCCAGAAGGGGAGGAGTTCGGTGGTGAGATGAGTTTTGCATTCATTTAGATAATTTGCTTTTTGGTTATTCATTAAGGTGTCGGTTTCCAGGTTAAAGTTTCAGGTCTTATATTTCGTCAGCTTTCTCAATGGATTCGAGAACCTGTTTTACAATTTTAGGATGAAGCAGCCTATTCGAATGAAAAGGAACTACAACTCGTCTTTCAAATTTTTGATCAATTTTATGGCTGCCCTTGCCTCGAATCAATTCAAAGTCAGCTTTGAATAGCAGCTTTTCCGCTTCATGGGCAGTCATCCGAGGCAATTTAAGCAACTTGAACCTCCATTGTGGTGGTGAAAATCTCTTTGCTCAAAAAAGAAATTTTTTCATCATCGGATAGCGTTTCCAGATAAAGCTCGATGGCCTCTTTGATATTTGCCAGAACTTCATCCAATGAATCTCCCTGGGTCTGGCATCCCTCTAATTCTGGGCAATAGGCGTAGTAGCCATACTCATCTTTTTCGATCACGATGCTTATTTTATAAGACATGTTGCTGCTCCCTTCCTACCAAATCAGTCGCTCGGCTGCAAAAATTCCTACCCTTTCAAAGGCTGGCAACCTTTGAAAGGGTTTTAAATTTTGGAATTTGTTTCTTGAAAATTGAAATCACGCCAAAGGCAGATGCGTCCTCTGACGCATTTGTTTGTATTTTGTTGTTTGAAGTTTGAGATTTTCAAATCGGAACACACTTGTATCCATAATTAATGATCCCACTTTTCCCATCTTCCGAAATCTTCCGAAACTCAAGCCTAACAGGCATTCCGATTTTCAAATCTTCAAATTCACAATCGACAATTTGAGTCAACAGGCTGACACCATCTTTCAACTCGACCACTCCGATGGCATACGGTGCCTGATCCACAAATTGGCTTGGCGCCACATGAATGATCGTATAAGTTTTGACCACGCCTTCTCGATTCAGAGTGATGGTTTCAAACTCCCGTGATTTGCAGGCATCACAAATCAATCGAGGTGGGAAAAAGATTTTACCACAGCTTTTGCATTTACCAGCCTCGTAACGATAGCGCTGCGGCATGGCTCGTCGATATGCAGGAACGGACATTTATACCTCCATTGGTTTTCGATTCAGATGTAGTTTCGTTTTTTATCAAGAAAAATTCCAAATTACAAATCCCAAATTCCAAATAATTCCAAAATTCTAAATTCCAATGATCCAAACAAATGAAAGCTGCGCATTATACTGGAGCTCAGCTTGGAATTTGAATTTTTGGAATTGAAATTTATTTGGGATTTGTCTTTTGTGATTTGGGATTTCAACTTAGATTTTTTCAAAAATATGAACCACCGAGCTTCCACCACTGCCACCCATATTCTGCGTCATCCCGATGCGGGCTTTTTCAATTTGTCGTTTGCCCGCTTCGCCCCGAAGCTGCTTCACCACCTCGATCACCTGGGCGACGCCTGTGGCTCCGACAGGATGGCCTTTGGACTTCAAGCCGCCGCTGGTGTTGACGGGAATTTTGCCATCACGTGCGGTCAAGCCAGCTTCGGCAGCGGGGCCGCCCTTGCCTGGCTCGAAAAATCCCAGCATTTCGGTTACGATGATCTCGGCGATGGTGAAGCAATCATGAACCTCAACCAGATCGATGTCTGCTGGTTTTTTGCCTGCCATTTTGTAGGCTCGCTCACCAGCCAATTTGACTGCATTTAATGCTGTCAGGTCAGCTCGGGAATGCAAGGCAATCGAGTCGGTGGCGTGGCCGAAGCCAATCACTTTCACCAGCGGCTTCTTGCTGATTTTTTTTGCGGTTTCCAATGAGCAGACAATGATCGCCGCAGCGCCATCAGTGATCGGCGAGCAATCCAGAATCCGCAGCGGATCGGCCACCATGACCGAATTCATCACCTCCTCCAACGTAACTTTCTGAGGAAATTGTGCCAAAGGATTGAGCGAACCGTTATCATGATTTTTTACCGCTACGGCGGCTAATTGCTTCCTGGTCGTGCCGTATTTATGCGCATGTGCCCTTGCCATCATGGCATATAATCCTGGAAAGGTCACGCCCTGATACACTTCATATTCCTGATCCGCTGCCGTAGCCAGTGCATAAGTGGCCTGATCGCCCGTCACATCGGTCATCTTCTCCACGCCACCAGCCAGCACGATATCCGATTGACCAGACATCACTTCAATAATGGCCGATTTCACGGCCAGCCCGCCCGAAGCGCAGGCGGATTCCACTCGGGTAGCAGGAATCGGTCCCATGCCCAGATAATCGGACAGCAACGACGCCAGATGCTCCTGGCCATTGAATAGCCCGCCCGACATGCAGCCAACGTACATGGCATCGAGGTGATCGACGCCCGCATCATCGATGGCTTGGAGCGCAGCCTCGACAAACATATCATTGATCGACTTCTCCCACAGCTCACCCCATTTATTCATCCCGACTCCGATGATAGCGACTTCTCGCATATATGTTTTCTCCCTATTTTTCACCGTAAGCTTTTTGACCGCTAATTTCGCTAATTTAGCAAATTGCGCCAATTAATACCTTCACCACAGTCAAGGTATGCTGACAGCCAATGTCTTCTTTGAAGCATCAATGATAATTTTCAATTAGCGAAATTAGCCAAATTCGTATAATTAGCGGTCTCGAATTCGTAACTCTAAAATCGAGATCATTCTTTTTTGAGAATCTTCCCTCTGAACTTGGCATACGTCCCATAGTCCAGGTATTTCTTATTATTCCTCAGCAAATCCCAGGTCTTGGGTGCCTTGTCCTGAACCAATTTGATCCGCTCGGTCACTCGCCAGATAAACGCATCGCTGCCAGCGCCCGAGCCATACGATACCATCAAAATCAAATCGCCTGGCTTCGCTTCATCGAGAATGGCAGTCAATCCCAGGGGCGATGCACCTGAGTAGGTATTTCCCAACTCAGGACAAAGCAGCCCTGTCTGGATCTGCTCCTTTTGAAAGCCCAGCATTTTGCCCACTCGCAGCGGAAATTTTCCATTGGGTTGATGGAAGACGACGTAGTTGAAATCCGACGGCTTTTTACCAGCCTTTTTCATAATCCCCTCGGCAGCGCCCATCACGTGCTTGAAATAAGCAGGCTCACCCGTAAATCTTCCACCATGACTGGGATAAAACTGATGCTCCCGCCGCCAAAAATCGGGCGTATCGGTCATGTAGGAATATGTCATCAGGCATTCAGCCACCAGATCTGTTTTGCCCATGATGAACGCTGCCGCACCCGCCGCCGCAGAGTATTCCAGCGCATCACCAGGAGCGCCCTGGGAGGTATCTGCACCGATGCCCAGCCCGTATTCGATCAGTCCCGCATCGACCAAGCCGAGGCAGATAAACATGCCCTCAGTTCCTGCCTTGCAGGCAAATTCCAGATCCGCATTGTGGCACTCTGGCACGGCATTGATCGCCTCTGCCACCACCGTACCGCTGGGCTTGACAGCATACGGATGCGACTCCGATCCAATATAAACCGCTCCGATTTTTCGAGGATCGATCCCCGCCCGCTGCAGCGCATTACGGGTCGCCTCCACCGACATTGTGATCGTGTCCTGATCAGGCCCAGGCACGGATTTTTCTTGCAACAACAGACCTTTTTTATAACTCGGCGCATCGGCTCCCCAGGTCTTGGCAATCTCCTCTACCTTAATCCGATTTCTGGGGATGTACGCTCCATAACCAACAATTCCTGCCATAGATTTTGCCCTCTCGTTTGGTTCATATCAAATAACGTGATTTGTCCTGTGAAATATCTAACGAAACAAAAAGTGAAAATATCCTTTGTAGCGTGAGACGGCAGATGTGAGACATGACCATAAAACCGTCAAGCACTTTTAGGGTGGCTTTGCAAATTTTACTTTCAATGGTAAATCACTTTATTCATTATGCATCCCATTCATCTGCAACTTTTTGTTTTCGATCGATGGTATTCATTAAGCGATACTGATATTTCTTTTGCAGAGCCATATAATATTCGATAATTTTTTTAGGATCATGATCGAATTGTTGGGAAATCTGATGGCGAATCTCTCTAATTTGAGCGATTGTCGAATCTTCTTTTATCATTTTTTTATTCTCCCATTAATTCAAGCGGTGTTACTAAAAGAGGCACAAATAGCCCAAGAATGGTATTTACACGTCGAATATGATTAAATTTATTGGCATTGGCCAGATGCTGACAATTCCACGTCAGCAGGAAATCACATTTGTGATACGATGCTAACGCAAGATGGAGTGCATCTCCTACTGGGTCATTCGGCATCACCTTATGTTGAATATAAGTTTGAACGATTTCTAAAATCTCAGGTTCAATTGGAAGAAGAGGTAATGAGCTGATTAACTCCAGAGCTTTGGCTTTCTTTGCATAACTTCCACGACTCAGTTCATCGACTACCGCAGGGCTGGTCATTAAAAAGTAACGATCACTATAATTATCCCACCAGGTTCTCGTCCATTCTCTGCGGGCAACAGCCTCTGGATCAGTTCGATCTTCATAGTAAAAACTGGGGATAGAAGTTTCAATGTAAACTTGAGGCTTCATGCATAATTTCCTTTAATAAATGGTGGGTTAGCTTAGAAACGTGAGAAGTGCAAAACAAGATATAAAAACAATATCGGTTCAGTTCTGCCGCATCATTTCTCACGTTCCCCGTCTTTCATTATTCATAATTCAATTTTTTCATCAACAACTCGATCGGATCCGTTCCCTTCAAGCTACAAACCTGCATCAGATGATGCTCAAACCTGACATCCTGAGATATTCTTTCACCAATTTGTCGATAGGTAAAAGTCGGAATGATATCCATTTCTCGAATGACTTGATCAACCAAATCCCGCATCATACCCACTTTTTCTTGTTGGAGAATTTTGTAGATCTCATCCAGACATAAGCCCATCATCTGTTCTGGAGTGATATCGGGTAACAAACCATTGGCATTGTGCATTGGGATTGAATCCAGGGATGCAATGGGCATCTTTGCTTTTAATCCATCATCTAGGGAAAATTCAGCCATGATTTTTTGCGGCTGAACCTGTCTGTAATCTTTTTGATAACAGCAGTATTTATATTTTTTCCCTGAGCCACAGGGACAGGGATCGTTTCTCTTAATTTTTGCCATGAGAATTCCATTAAAAAACGATTTATTACTTCATGCTGGCATTTAAAATTGTGATTCCGATAATATTATTCTGATCAACAAGTCATCATTCGCATCAATTGTTTTTGTTGCCCGTTATGGTTTCCGAAAGCTGAAATACAAAACATCGGACTCTCGGTCATAATCGATCCAGATATGCTGAATCGTTATTTTAACAATATGTGCTGCCAGCGTCAGCTAATGCTGAACGAAACTTTCATTCTTGGGTGCTACTGTTGTTTTCATAACAATCACTCATGCTAACAAAATCGCCGCTCACTCCACTCTCTACGCTTGAGGCCCCACGCTCCTTGCCCCTTGCCCCATGCTCCATGCGCTACGCCCCAAACACCACCAAAACCTGCCCCTTTTCCACCGCCTGCTTTTCTTGCACCTTAATTTCTTTCACTGTACAATCAAACGGCGCTTTGATTTCATTCTCCATCTTCATGGCTTCGATAATGACCAATCCGTCTCCTTTTTTGACCTGCTGCCCAGGCTTCACCTCAATCGCCACCACCAAGCCTGGCATGGGTGCTTTCAATTCTTGATCGATCTTATGGGAGACCGCCTGGCGCATCGACTTTTTCAATCGAGCCGTGCGCTCGTTCTCAACCACAAATTCCAGCGAGCTTCCTTTGTGAAAGATTTGGTAGCCTGCCTCGTTGCGTCGGATTTCAATTTCTAAAGAACGATTGCCCACCAGAGCCGAATAGACATGGCTGCCATCGATCTCATGCAATTGAATTGGGATCGATTTGCCATTGATAATAGCCACCACCTTGTTGCCACTGTCGTCAAGATTTATTTTGAATTCCTTGTTTGCTATTTTAGCTATGTAATTCATTCATGCCCCTTGTAAAATTCCAAATCCCAAATGACAAATTCCAAACAAATTTCAATATTCAAACAATCAAATTCCAAACATCGACGGTAGCATTGAATTGATTGGATCAGACTAATTGGAAATTGAGATTTGAATATTATTTGAGATTTGAATATTATTTGATATTATGTAAAAGGGATTGATTTACGTCAACAATGTGATATATTATAATAACCAAAGTTATCCTTTCAAATCAAAATTGAGGAGG
>FWPV01000509.1_pt1 | contig 121848 bp, 110 predicted proteins | sample 2228371 | NCBI WGS metagenome assembly FWPV01 (sample SAMEA103939776, study PRJEB20133) | metagenome | reverse complement strand
CAGCCGCGGTTGGTTACACAATATAACGCACCCTTCGACAGGCTCAGGGCGCGTAACGCGTAGTAGACCGCTGGCTGAGCCTGCCGCAGCCGCGGTTGTTTGTCCAATATAGTAGAATCTCGCCAGAAATTAAGCCATTTCGCCCCAAAAATCCGTACCTTTTGGGATTAAATTACGGGTAGATACGAATAGAAAAATGTTGATAAAAGCGTTAATCTATAGCAGGAGGATGGCTGAAAGTATCGCGATTGACAGGCTTTCATCTGTCTGAAGGAGGCGCACAGACATGCATATTGGTAAACCTATAAGAAGTAAACGATCCCGGCGCGGGCAGAGCATGGTTGAATTCGCTCTGGCGCTGCCGGTTTTCCTGTTGATCATCCTGGGTGTCATCGAGTTTGGGCGCCTGCTGCTGGTGTACAGCTCGGTCTTCGCCGCCAGCCGCGAGGCCGCCCGCTACGGGGCGTCAGTGGATGCCACCAGCGGCAGCCCGCGCTACCAGGATTGCACCGGCATTCGCAATGCCGCCGTGCGGGCCGGCGTTTTCGCCGGCATCAACTCCGGCAACGTGGATATCCGTTACGACAGCGGTCAGTACTTTCAGGACCAGTTCGATATCATCCCGCGCGCCTGTCCGGGTGCGGTCAACCTGGGTGACCGCATCATCGTGCGCGTCAGCGTGCCTTACCGGCCCTTATTTGGACTGTTCCCCACCAACGGCGGCACCATCACAGTGGCAAATATTGCCGCGCGTTCCCTTATCAAGGATGTCTACATGATCGAGACCTTGCCGGCAACACCTACCCCGCGGCCGACGCGCACGCCCACTCCTGACCCGCCGAACACAGCCACCTTTACGCCTACCATCACCGACACCCCCAGCGGCCCTACCCTGACACCAAGCCGCACGCCCACGCCCACGCAGACCCTGACACCCACACCGCTGCCCTTATGCGCATCTGAATTGCGGGTAACCAGGACACGCAGCAACAATTCGATCACCTTTACGATCAACAATACCACTGGCGTCGCCTGGAATCTGACCGAGATCAAGGCGACCGCCAGCAACCAGAACGCCAGCATTACAACTTCGGGGGCGAGTGGGGATCCACTGCATCTGATTTACAGCCCGCCGATTTATATTCCTGCCGGGGAAACCCGAACTGTGTTAATTTCAGTCCGCCCGAATACCAATTCTTTGACATCGGTTTCCCTGGTGTTTAGTCCGGCAAACGATCCCTTCAATCCCTGCAGGGTATTCAATCCTTAGACAGATTGAAGATCCAAATCGGTGGTATTGTCATGATAAATCCTGTTTTCAAAAAGGACCCAGCCCATAAACCCGGCGAGAAAGGCCAGTCCCTGGCTGAACTGGCGGTTATCCTGGTCATCCTGCTCATCCTGCTGGCCGGCATCATCGACCTGGGGCGAATGATTTTCCTTTACATGTCCATGCGCGACGCCGCCCAGGAAGGCGCCTCCTACGCTGCGGTTTTTCCTTCCTCCTGTTACCAGATCGAGGACCGCGTGCGCGATTTCCTGCCGCCGCATTCTAACCCCTTCGAGGTTGACTACACCATCAACGGCGCTGCCTGCGACCCGCTCGCGCCCCCGGCAGCCTGCGCTGGGCAGGAGGTATATGTCGAGGTCAGCACGGATTTCGACATCACCATGCCATTCTTAAGTGCTTTTACCGGCGATTCGATTGACTTGAACACATCTATCACGGATACGATCGTTCGCCCGAGTTGTCCATAATTGGAGGCCGTCATGAACACCCACAAACCATCTGAAAAAGGCCAAATTGTGATCCTGCTGATGCTGGTGATGATCGTGCTGCTGGCGTTCACCGCGCTCGCCATCGACGGCGGCATGGTCTTCTCGGACCGCCGCCACGCGCAGAGCGTGGCCGATTCGGCCAGCCTGGCCGGCGCCGGCGCGGCTGCAGAATATCTGCGCGGCGTGGAAGCCGATACAGATATCCGCTCGATTTGCAACAGCGATATCAGCGGGGTTAATGGGGTTGCCACCCAGGCCGCCATCAACCGTGCTGATTTGAACGATGTAACCATAGCCTGGGATAATATCAGTACCACCCACGGTGTCTTTGTGGATTGCAGTAGCCCGGATTACCTGGATGTCATCGTTCGCATCAGCGGATACACCGATACGGCTTTTGCGCACCTGGTTTTCAACAATCAGTTATCCTATACGGTCGAATCCGTTACCCGTGTTTATGACGCCTATTCACCTGGGTATGGCAATACCATCGTATCCCTAAGTCCGAACTGCGCCACCAATGACGGCGGCATCACTTTTGACGGTAATAATTATATTATTCTGTACGACGGAGGAATCCATTCCAACTCCTGCCTGATCAAAAACGGTACCTCCGGTACAATTTTTGTGAACCCACCGAGTTATCTCCCCTCTGACACAATCACTTACATCACCACTACCAACGCCAACATGATGGACCCGGCCAAGGTCCAGCCGCTGCCTGTGCGTGTCAGTAACCCGCTGGATCCCTGGCTATGGATGCAGGAAATCAACCAGGATTTACGGAATAAGTGCGACAGCATGCCAAGTTACGGCAACCAGACCGGCGATACGCCCAACGAAGGTATTCCACCAGGCCGCTACAGCCGCGTGCGTCTGAACAGCGCCAATCACCAGCTGGTCCTGCAGCCGGGTTTGTATTGTATCTCTGATGAACTAACCGTTAACGGGGATACTTTTTTCGACATTCCCATGACAATTGATGGGGTAGAAAAAAAAGGTGTCACGATTTATCTTTACCCCAACGCGAATGTGGCTATCGCCGGCAGCGTCAAGGTTGACTTGAGTGCGCCTATAGACCAAAGTGAGGTGGCGAACAACGCCATGCTGGGCGTGCTGTTCTTCATGGATCCCAACTACGCCGGGGAGATCAGCATTAACGGCACTTCTGATTCGATCTACACCGGTGGAATTTACGCCGCCCGGGCGAATGTCTCCGTGGGTGGTACTTCGGATGTCAACGGGCGCTACAACATCCAGGTGGTTGCCTGGGATGTTAAGGTACACGGCGGTGCTGGTCTTGAAATGAATTACGATCCAGATCTTCTACCGCGAATTGAATCCAGGCTGAGCGTCCTTAAATAACCTGGTAGCCTGCCTTTCGCGCCATCCTCCAAATTGCGCCGAGAGTGTCCAGGAGAAACAGGGGCCGCCCCCAAAGCGGTCCCTGCTCTTTTTTAACGCCCGTGTGCTAAAATTCACCTGCCTCAATCTTATAATAACCGCACCTGGCAGCCATTCCCAAACCCTTTGCGCCCTCCGCGTCCTTTGCGGTTAGATAAAACTTCCTCCCACAAGCCATGACGACTTTCTCCCTCAACCCCTCCCCCGAAGGCGCGCCGGCCCTGTACTGCGGCCTGCCCGCCGGGCAATTGTGCCTGGCCTTCCTGACGCCGGGTTTGCTGCGCGTGCGCCTGGCGCAGGCTGCCTTCGCCGCGCGCCGCTCGTGGGCCGTCACCCCGCCGGACAGCCATTTCCCGGGCGCCGAACTCGCTGTGAATACCGAGGGGGATCAGGTGCTTGTCAGCGCGGCGGGCGGGCTGAGCGCCGCCGTCAACACCCACGCTGGCACGCTCCGCATCCGCGATGCGCATGGGGTGACTCTGTGCGCAGAACTCGAGCCCGCCCGCCCCGGCCCGCAGGGTGTGCGCTGGGAAAATCAAACCCAGCCCGGCGAGCATTTCTACGGCTTCGGCCAGCGCGCCGGCATTCAACTGGAGCGCTCCGGGCGGTTGCTGCACAACTGGACCAGCGACCCGGCCCGCATACACGCCCTCAACGTAGACCCGCTCTACATGGCCGTCCCGCTCTTCCTGTCCGTGCGCCCGGATGGTCCCGCTTACGGGCTGTACTTCAACAACACCTACCGCAGCGCTTTCGACCTGCGCGTCCCTGGGCGGCTGGTCTACACGGCCGAGGGCGGCGAGCTGGATTATTACCTGCTCTACGGGCCGAGCCCGCCCGAGGTGCTGGAAAAGGTCGGCCTGCTGCTCGGGCGCGCGCCGCTGCCGCCGCGCTGGGCGCTGGGCTACCAGCAGAGCCGCTGGAGCTATTCGCCCGCGGCTGAGGTGCGCCGCATCGCCGCCGAGTTTCGCCAGCGCGGGCTGCCCTGCGATGTCATCCACCTGGATATCGACTACATGGATGGCTACCGCGTCTTCACCTGGGCAGAAGAGCGCTTTCCGCGCCCGCAGCAGCTGGCGGCCGACCTGCGCGCGCAGGGCTTCCGCCTGGTGGCCATCATCGACCCGGGCGTCAAGGTCGATCCCGCTTATCCCGTCTACCAGCAGGGTCTGCAGCGGGATTTCTTCATCCGCGCGGCGGACGGGCAGGTGCTGCAGCGCTTTGTCTGGCCGGATGAAGCCGTCTTCCCCGATTTCAGCTGCCCCGAGGTGCGCGAGTGGTGGGGGGACTGGCAGCAGCGCGGCCTGATCGCGCAGGGCATCGCCGGGGTGTGGAACGACATGAACGAGCCGGTGGTGTTCGACCTGCCCTTCAGCCAGGGCGGCGGCGGGGTGGGCACTTTGCCGCTCGACTGCCCGCAAGGCCCGGCCGGGGAGCGCAGCACGCACGCCGAATTGCACAACCTGTACGGCTCGCACATGGCGCGGGCTTCCTATGAAGGCGTGCGCGCGCACAACCCGCGTGAGCGCGGCTTCCACCTGTGCCGCTCGGGCTTCGCCGGCATCCAGCGCTGGACGGCTTCCTGGATGGGCGATAACGCCTCCTGCTGGGAGCACCTGGAGATGTCGCTGCCGCAGCTAATGAACATGGGCTTGAGCGGCGTGCCCTTTGTGGGGGTGGACATCGGCGGTTTCAACGACAACGCCACACCCGAGCTTTTCGCGCGCTGGATGCAGGCCGGCATCCTGTACCCCTTCTGCCGCGGGCATTCGGCCGCCGGCACCAGCCCGCACGAGCCGTGGGCGTTTGGCGAGCGGGTCGAGCGGATCGCGCGCGCCTATTTGCGCCTGCGCTACCGCCTGCTGCCTTACCTGTACACGCTCTTTTACCTGGCGCACACGCGCGGCGAGCCCATCCTGCGCCCGCTGCTCTACCATTACCAGCATGACCCGGCGGTTTACCACCTGCATGACCAGGCCATGCTGGGGCCTTTCCTGCTGGCTGCGCCGGTGCTGCAGCCCGGGCGCTCGGCGCGCAGCGTTTATCTGCCGCAGGGCGAGTGGTACGACTACTGGAGCGGCCAGCGCCTGCAAGGTCCGTCCACCATCCTGGCGGACGCGCCGCTGGAGCGCCTGCCGCTGTATGTGCGCGCCGGGGCTGTCCTGCCCATGGCGCCCGAGATGGCTTACAGCGACGAGAAGGCGCTCGACCCGCTCACCCTGGAAATCTACGCCGGGGCAGGCGAGTTCACGCTCTACGAGGACGACGGGCACAGCTACGCCTTCGAATCCGGGCAGTTCGCCCTGACGCCCATCCAGGTCGCGCGCCAGGGCAGCCGTGTCCTGCTGGAGATCGGCGCGCGGCAGGGGGATTACGATCCGGGCCCGCGCCGGGTGGTCGTGCGCCTGCACGTGGGCGGCGGCCTGCCTGCGCAGGAGCGCGCTTTCGAGGATCACGGCGCCGCCAGGCGCCTGGAATTTGATATCTGAATCAGGCGCGCAGGTCGAAGACGAAATTGACCATCGTCTCGCGCTCGTGCCAGCCGTTCTTTTTATAAAATTCGCGCTGGTAGGATTCGCGCGTGCGCCCATTGACCAGCATCAGGCGGCAGCAGCCGCGCCGGCGGGCTTCTTCTTTGATCATCTCAATCAGGCGCGTACCGATGCCGGTGCCGCGCGCGGCTTTGTGCACAAACAGTTCCGAGACGTAGCCTTCCGGACCTTCGAGGAAGAGGTAAGGCAGCCAGTGAACGGCGGCATAGCCCACCAAACGCCCCAGCCCGGTCTCGGCCACCAGCACCAGGTGGCTGTCGTCGGCCAGGTTGGCCTCGAGGGTGCGCTGAAGCTGCTGGTGGAGCTGCTCGGCGGGCATTTCCATCAGCGCGGTAAACCATTCCACGCTGCGAAGAATCTCCCCCAGTCCGGGGGCGTCCTCAACCCTGGCTTTGCGAATCTGAACTTCCATGAGCTTGCACTCCGCAGTGACTTACCGGCCCGCGCCACCCCTGGTGCGGTCTGGTAAATCGATTCGTTGATGAAAATGTGCTTAAATTCTACAGGAAAATGGCGTTCAAGGCAAAGTGCACCCGCAGGCGTCCCATTGGGTGCGCAAGCCTGCCCGCAGCCAGGTTGAAATTGGGCGGGCGGGTCAGGACGCGGTTGGCGGCGCGATCAGCAGTTCGCCGGCTTTGCCGAAAAATTCAAAGGCCGCCGGTTCATCGCGCACACCCTGGCTGAGCAGAAAAATGCGGCAGCCGCGCGTGTAGCCCCAATCGTGCAGCACGCGGCTCATCGAGCCGGTTTTGTGGTAAAAGTCGAGCGTATCGCGCGGGATGTTGCGCTTGAGCAGCAGGTCGTCCTGGTTGGCCAGCAGCAGCGGCTCGACCCAGGCTTTTTCGCTCTGGCTCAGTCCTGCGAACAGGTCGAAAAGGCGCTCGCAGTCGCCCGCGCTGATCCAGTTCTCCAGTCCGCGCGCGCGGGCTTCGTAATCCATCAATTTGCGTTCCAGGCGTGTTTCCCGAAATTGAAACTCCCGCTGAAACACCTGGTTCAGGCGTGGGATGCCGATGCGTTCGATCACCAGGTTGGCGCACAGGTTATCGGAAACCGCCATCATCAGCAGGAGCACATCCTGATAGGGCAGCCGGCGCGCAGCCAGCAGCCAGGAGAAGCCCGCGCCCTGCACCTGCGGCTGGCTGTCCAGGCTGCAGGTTTCAAAGCGGCTGAGCTCTCCGCGCCGTTCGAGCAGCACCCAGGCCAGCAGGATGGGAAGCTTGATGATGGAAGCGGCAGGGAAAATCTCCGCATTGGCTGCCCGTACAGGCGGCTCGCTTCCGCGCTGAAAGAAGAATGCGTAACGAAAATCAGGTTCTTTCAATGAAAATAGCAGGTTTGCATTATCCATAAAAAGGATTATAATGTTTTCTGTATCTGTTGATTATTAAGAACTTATTGATACAGACCTAATTTTAGAGGGCCGGTTTTGGAGACCTTCCAAAAACGTCTTTTTTTTGTCTTCCTCCCCAAACCCAAATCAAGAATTAATATTGAGGTTCACTGAATGGTTGATCTTCTTAACGTGCAAGGCCTGGAAACCCAGTTTCGCACCAGAGAGGGGACCGTCCACGCAGTCAATGGGGTCTCATTCACGTTGAAAGAAGGGGAGACGCTGGGCATCGTCGGTGAAAGCGGCTGCGGCAAGAGCGTCACCGTCATGTCGATGCTGCGCCTGATCCCTACGCCGCCTGGCAAAGTCACCGCGGGAAGCGCCCACTTTCAGGGTAAAGACCTGCTTAAGATGACGGATGATGAGATCCGCCACATCCGCGGATCGCAGATCAGCATGGTTTTTCAGGACCCGATGACCTCCTTCAACCCGGTGCTGACCATCGGGCGCCAGGTCTCTGAACCGTTGGAAGTTCATTACGGCATGAACCACAAGCAGGCCGAGGATCGGGTGGTTGAGGTGCTTTCCAAAGTGGGCATCCCAAACCCCAAGGACCGCCTAAACAACTACCCGCACCAGTTCTCGGGCGGCATGCGCCAGCGGGTGATGATCGCCATGGCGCTGGTGTGCAACCCGCAGATCCTGATCGCGGATGAGCCCACCACCGCCCTGGATGTCACCATCCAGGCGCAGATCGTTGAGCTGGTCAAGCGCCTGCGCGATGAGCTGGGCATGGCCATTATCTGGATCACGCACGACCTGGGCGTGATCGCCGGCCTGGCTGACCGCCTGGCGGTGATGTACGGGGGCTATATCATCGAGACGGCCGTGGTGCGCGATATCTACCAGCACCCCAAACACCCCTACACGCTGGGTTTGCTGGGCAGCCTGCCGCGCATGGACGAAGGCGGCAACCGCCGCCTGGTGTCCATCGAGGGCCTGCCGCCGGTGCTGCTCGAAAAGCCGCAGTTTTGCCCGTTCGCGCCGCGCTGCGCCCATGTGGTCGAGCGCTGCTGGAATCAGAACCCGCCGCTGGTGCAGCGCGCGCCAGATCATTACGTGGCCTGTTGGGTAGATCCTGAGACCGGGAGAGAACATTAATGGCGTCCACACAAGTGCTCCTGCGGGTTGAAAACCTGGTAAAACATTTTCCCATCACGCGCGGCATCCTGATTCAAAAACAGGTCGGCGCCGTGCATGCTGTTGATGGAGTCAGTTTTGATATTTACAAAGGCGAAACGCTGGGCCTGGTGGGTGAATCAGGCTGCGGTAAATCCACCACCGGGCGGGCGATATTGCAGCTGCACCGCCCGACCTCCGGCAGCGTTTTTTACGATGATGTCGACCTGGTCAAGCTCAATGGTGAGAAGCTGCGCAAGATGCGCCGGCGCATGCAGATGATCTTCCAGGACCCCTACGCCAGCCTCAACCCGCGCATGACCGTTGGCCAGATCATCGGAGAGCCGATGGTGATCCACGGTGTCGCCCAGGGCAAGGAGGTGCAGGAAAAGGCCGAAGAACTGCTCAGGCTGGTCGGCCTGAACCCGGCCTACACCAACCGCTATCCACACGAGTTTTCAGGAGGACAGCGTCAAAGGATTGGCGTTGCGCGCGCGCTTGCGCTCAACCCGGACCTGATCGTGTGCGACGAGCCCATCTCAGCCCTGGATGTCTCCATCCAAGCGCAGGTGGTCAATTTGCTCGAGGATTTGCAGGCTCAATTTAACCTCACCTACCTGTTCATCGCGCATGACCTGTCGATGGTGAAGCACATCAGCGACCGGGTGGCAGTGATGTACCTGGGTGTGATCGTTGAGCTGGCTTCCCGGAACGATTTATACAACAACCCGCTGCACCCGTACACTCAGGCGCTCCTCTCCGCCGTTCCGATTCCGGACCCGGTAGTGGAGGCCAGGCGCCAGCGGATCATTTTGAAAGGGGATGTGCCTTCGCCAATAAATCCACCCTCGGGGTGCCGTTTCCGTACGCGCTGTCCGATCGCTGAGGAAATTTGCGCCCAAAAGCGTCCAGATTTTCGCGAGGTCTCTTCGGGTCATTGGGTAGCCTGTCATATGGTCTGACAAAAACTGACAAACTGTGCTGGTTGTTTTGCCTTGCTTGAAAGGAGGTGATGCCTGAGAAGCAGCAGGGTTTTTTCACGTATGAAAAACCAAAACGTACAGTCCATACCTCAAACCTTATCCAAATTCTCTTAGGAGGAGAAACATGCGTTCGAAACTGTTAGTTGTTGTGTCGTTGCTGATCCTGGCAAGTATGGTGCTTTCCGCCTGCCAGCCGGCTGCCGTTCCCACCCCTGAGACCATCATTCAGACGGTTGTCGTCGAAGGCGAGGTCAGGGAAGTGGTTGTAACCACCACGCCTGCTCCGGCAGCCCCCGTGGAGAAAGAAGCGATGCTGCGCATCAATCTGGGCACTTACCCGGACATCATCGACCCGCAGAAGTCTTCTTTCGTCAACGAAATTGCCCATCTGAAGCTGATCTATGAAGGCCTGACCCGCCTTGACAATGACCTGAACACGGTTCCCGGCGCTGCTGAGAAGTGGGAGTACAACGATGACGCGACCGAGATCACCTTCACCCTGCGCGAAGGTCTGAAGTACTCGGACGGCACGCTGTTGAATGCCATGCGCTTCCAGTACTCGCTCATGCGCAACGTCGACCCCGAGACGGCTGGCGAATACGCTCAGATCACCGAGAACATCCGCGGCGCGGAAGCCTGGCGCGGCTCCGACCCGGGGCTTTCGGATGAGGAGAAACAGGCCCTAAAAGATGCCGTGGCGATCGAAGCGCTCGACCTGGCTGGCAACCCCTGCACCGATTACGAGCAGACCGACTGCCTGATCCTCAAGATCGGTTTGGATGGCAACCTCGAGACCGAGGAACCAGATCCTGCCCCATTCTTCCACACCATCATGTCGCTGTGGGTGACCTTCCCGGCCAAGGAAGAGCTGATCGCTGAGGGCGGCGATATCTGGTGGAACTCCTCCAAGTTCCAGGTTGGCAACGGCCCCTTCGCCCTGCAGACGCTGGAACCCTTCGTGCGCGCTTACTTCGTCCCCAACCCGAATTACTGGCGCGGACAGGCGTCCTATTCGATCGAATACCGCTACATCACCGACAGCGCCGTCGCCTTTGAGGCTTACAAGAACAACGAATTCGATATCATCGAATTCGGCGCCGAGGACCTGCCGGTTATTCAGGCTGACCCGGTGTTGAGCGCGGAAGCCAACATCTACCCCGGCTCGTGCACCTTCGCGGTCATGTTCCACCAGCAGAAACCCCCCTTCGACAATCAGAAAGTCCGCGAGGCCTTCGCGCACGCTCTCGACCGCGAAGCCTGGGTGACCGATCTGCTCAACGGTCTGGGTTCACCCACCCTGACCTGGATCCCCAAGGGCTTCCCCGGTTATGATGCCGAAGAGAATCGCTGGGGCTATGACCCCGAGGCGGCCCGCAAAGCTCTGGCAGACTCGGGCTACACCGTGGTCAACGGCCAGTTGGTCGACCCGGACGGCAATGTGGTTGAACTGGTTGACACCTTCAGCGACACCCCGCGCAACCGCACGCGCAACGAGTGGCTGGTGAACAAGTGGAAAGAGGTTCTCGGTGTTGACATCAAACTCAACCCGGTAGAGTCCACCACGTACACCGCCCTGACCAAGGATATCGCCACCGCCCCGCAGATGTTCATCCTGGGTTGGTGCGCGGACTACCCGCACCCGCAGAACTGGCTGTCGGTGTACTGGAAGACCGGCGCGTTTGGCGAGCGTATCGGCTACTCCAACCCCGAGCTGGATTCCCTGCTGGCGAAAGCCGACTCGACGGTTGACACTGAAGAGGCCTTCAAACTGTACGCCGAAGCCCAGCGTCTGCTGACCGATGGCGCGCCGGTGGCCTTCATGTGGAACAACGTCAACCACTACCTGGTGAAACCGTGGGTCAAAGGCATCGTCCAGACCCCGCAGGATGCCGGTTGGGTGGGTGACAACGACCCGCTGACCATCAGCATCGACACCTCGATGGTGCCCTAAGCAGTCCAACCTGAGTCCCTGAATCAGGATCATCTTGCTGGCCGGTTCCGTACCTTTGGGCGCGGGACCGGCCATCCCCCAGGGGTAACCTGGGTTTATGCAGAACTGACGGAAAAGTGCTATGGGAAAATTTTTGATCCGGCGTTTATTGTGGCTGATCCCGGTCATCCTGGTGGTCTCGAGCATCACCTTTATCCTGATGCACAACACCCCGGGCGGGCCTTGGGATCGCGACCTGAGCGCGCGCCAGGTGGATGCCAACACCCAGCGCCTGTTGAATGAATACTATGGCCTGGATAAACCCCTCTGGCGCCAGTTTGTGGCGTATTTAATTGGTGACACCAATAAAGATAATGAATTTGTCTGCGGTCTGATCTGTGGTAACCTGGGACCTTCCTACCGCATGCGCGGTATGACAATTCAACAAATCCTCTTCATGCCGCCCGAAGGCAAAAATCTGCTTTACAGCCGTTTTGGCTACTCCATGCGGCTGGGTTTATACGCTCTCATCTTTGCCATCATCATCGGTATTCCGGCCGGGGTGATTGCTGCCTTGAAGCAGAATACCCTGACCGACTACATCAGCCTGTTTATCGTTACCATAGGCATCTCGGTGCCCAACTTCGTGATGGCGATTTTCCTGATCATTATATTTGCTACCGGTTTGCATTGGGTCAGTATCGTCCCGCGCAGTTGGGATGAATTTAATGTGTGGGTCCTGCCTGCTGTTATCCTCGGTTTCGGCACCATGGCGCGTACGGCCCGCCTGACGCGGGCATCCATGCTCGAGACCATGCGCATGGACTATGTGCGCACCGCCCGGGCTAAAGGTCTGGCCGAGCGCATCGTGATCCTGCGCCACATGATTAAAAACTCGCTGATTCCCGTTGTCACCATTTTGGGCCCAGCCCTGGCTGCCCTGGTGACCGGTTCTTTCATTATTGAAACCATGTTTGGCTTTCCGGGCATGGGCCGCGCCTACGTGCAGGCTATTTTCCAGCGCGATTACTCCATGATTATGGGCACCACCTTGATTTACGCGATCCTGATCGCGCTGGCCAACCTGAGCGTGGACATCGTCTATGTGTTCCTGGATCCGCGCATCCGCCTGGATTGATGAGGTGAATAATGGCTACTGACTCAGCTCGTTCCACATCTTCCACCCAGGCGCACATTGCCGACCTGACCATGATGACGGTCAAGCCGCGCAGCCTGTGGGTGGATGCCTGGTACCGCCTTATCCGCAACCGCGCTTCGGTGGCGGGCATGGTGATCATCTTAATCTTCGCGCTGGTGGCTGTGTTTGCCAATGTGCTTGCTCCGCACAACCCCTTACAGATCGTCTCCGGTCAAAAATACCTGCCGCCGGCCTGGGTAGAGTCCGGGCCGGGCGGGACTGCCGGCAACCCGGCACACCTGCTGGGCACCGACACATTGGGGCGCGATGTGCTCAGCCGCACGCTTTACGGCGCCCGTGTCTCGATGGTGGTGGGTTTCCTGCCGACCTTCATCATCCTGGTGATCGGAACCGTGATCGGTCTGTTGTCTGGTTACGCTGGCGGGCGCATCGACAACCTCCTGATGCGCTTCACGGATGTGGTCTACGCCTTTCCTGACCTGTTATTCTTCATCATCGTCATGGTGACTCTGCGCCAGACTCCCATCGGCCAGGCGTTGAACGGTCTGCTGCTGCTGTTCAGCGCTCTTGCGATTGTCAACTGGGTGGGTTTCGCCCGTATCGTGCGCGGCCAGGTGCTTTCGTTGAAGGAAAAGGAATTCATCGAGGCGGCGCGCTGCATCGGCGCTTCGGATACGCGCATCATGTTCCGCCACATCCTTCCCAACAGCCTGGGGCCGATCATTATCCTGATGGCCATGACCATTCCCGGAATGATCATCACCGAGGCCATCCTGGGCTACCTTGGCCTGGGGTTGATCCCCTCGACCAACCCGAACGATTTCTTCATCACCAGTTGGGGCGCGCTGATGCTGGAAGGTCAGACTGCCATAAACGTGCAGCCGTGGCTGCTGCTGTCACCCGCCATCTGCGTCTCGGTGGTGGTGCTGGCGTTCACCTTCCTGGGTGACGGTCTGCGCGACGCGCTCGATCCGCGCCTGCAAGGCACGCAGTAAAGAGAAAAAAATTAATAATACAGGCGGATGCGGGATAAAACCCCGCATCCGCCTGTATTTGTTTTACCGGTGGGCGTAGCGCCCAGGGTGTGTTATTTGCCAGGGTTCAGAAGCCTGCGCCTTGGGCTCGATCCGCGCCTGCAAGTCACGCAGTTAGGGAAGTAATATCAATACCACAGGTTTAATTCCGAATTAAACCCCGCATCCGCCTGTATTTGTTTTTACCGCTGGGCGTAGCGCCCAGGGTGCGTGTTAAATTCCGGGGTTCAGACGCCTGCGCCTTGGGCTCAATCCGCGCCTGCAAGGCACGCAATAATTTGATTTGATTGTATTGATACGGGTTTTATCCCGCATCAATACAATTATTCTAAACAGCCCCGCGGGACCGCTTATTTATTACTGTCATCCTCAAATATAGGATCCCGGCCAGGAAAAATCCCCCTGGTATTTTTTCCTTGTGGCGCTATAATGTGACTCTGGAGAGAAAATATCGCGCAAACTGCTGCGCTGAAGGACGAGCATTAATCGTATGCAGGACTTGACGGCCTTTATTCACCAGTATTGGCTGGCGATTCAAACCGGGCAGCCACTTGACGGGCATGTCTGGGTCTATCTGATCTTGTTTGTCATGGTCATGCTCGAAGGACCGGTTTCTATCCTGCTGGCGGCCGGCGCGGCTTCAGCCGGTTTTTTGCACCCGCTGCCCGTGCTGGCGGCAGCCATCCTGGGAAATGTTACAGCCGATATGCTCTGGTACACGCTCGGCTACCACGGCAGAATTGACTGGTTATTGCGCCGCCGCGGCAGGTTCGGGGTTGATCCGCAAAAGCTGGAGAGGTTCAAGCGCGTCATCAACCGGCATGTGGTTAAGTTGCTTTTCTTCGCGAAAGCCACAGACGTCATTATCGTGCCAGTATTAATTGCCACCGGCGCGGCAAGGGTTGGATGGCGGCGCTGCCTGCCAGTGATTTTCGCCACCAACCTGCTGACCAACCTGGTGGTGGTCGTGCTGGGGTATTTCCTGGCTTCCAACCTGTTAAAAGTGCAGCAAGGCATGCGCTATGCCGGATTCGCGATCTTCTTCGCCTTCCTGCTGCTTGCCGGTTTTTTCCTGCGCCGGCTGCTGGGTCGGGGAGACATCCTCGCGAAGCTGGAGGCGGACAGCCCATAGCCAAGCGCTGTTGTGAGAGGGTGGTATGCGCATCCTGATTTGCACGACGATGTATCCTCCGGACCTGAACGGACAGTCCGTGTTTTGCCGGAACCTGGCCGAGGGTATGGCCTCCCGCGGTCACCAGGTTCTGGTGTTGACACCTGCCTGCCGGGTTGGGCAAGTGCAGCCCTTAGCCGGGGTGCGGGTAATTCACTTGCCAGTTCTTCAACTGGGGCTGGTCCATGATGATTTGCGCCTCACCACCAGACACGCTGGCCGCATACGCCGGATATTCGATCAATTCCGTCCCGATCTCGTCCATGTTCAGGACCCGGCCCCTTTTTGCCAGGCTGCCCTGCGAGAAGCGCACCGCAGAGGTATTCCCGCCCTGGCTGCTCACCACCCGGGACCGGAGATCAGCGCGCCATATTTCGTCAACTGGCCGCGGCCTTTAAAAACGGTTATTGAGCGTATCGCCTGGCGCTTTGTCATGGCGCACCTTAATCACGCGGATCTGGTCACCACGCCTTCTCAAAATTCTGTGCGCATGCTGGCTGAGAAAGGTCTGCGCCGCCCTGTTACCCCCATTTCCTGCGGTATCCGGCTGGATGACTTTCACCCACAAAAGCGCATTGACCGCGGAGCGGTGCGGCGAAAATACGGTCTTTCGCAGAACAGCGTTGTGCTCCTTTATGTCGGGCGCCTGGACGGAGAAAAGCGGGTAGACCTGCTGATCCGCGCCATGGCTTACCTGCCTGAAGAGGAGGTCCAGTTGGTTATTGCCGGCAGCGGTTCGCTGGAACACGCCCTACAGCGCCTGACACGCCGGTTAAGCCTTGAAGACCGCGTCCATTTTCTTGGCAAGGTTGAACGCGCCGCCCTGCCGGAGTTGATCAACAGCGCGGATCTGTTCGCCATGCCCGGAAATGGCGAATCATTCAGTATCGCCACCCTGGAGGCCATGGCCTGCGCCAGGCCGGTCCTGGCAGCCAATGCAGCCGCACTGCCTGAGTTGGTAAGTGATGGCGAGAACGGCTGCCTGTTCACCCCGGGTGATCCACAGGCCGCTGCCCAGGCGATCGTTCGTCTGCTCGCCCTGCGGCAGGAATGGGGGCGCTTGGGAGAAGCCAGCGCGCGGCGCGCGCAAGCTCACCAACTGGATAGGGTGCTTGACCGTTATGAGCGGCTGTATAAAGACCTCCGCGCGGCTCCGTTTACCCGCCCGGTGCAGCCGGTGCTGCGCCGCCGGGTGGTATTCCAACCGCTCTTTGCCCTGCTGGTGCTGGCGGTGATGCTTTTCTCACTGATCTACAACACGGGCGCCACACAGGCAGCGCCATTTATTTCTTTGGAAGATCTCGCCCCTAAAGCGATGGAGGAAATTCGGGATTTGATTACCGTTATTCCGGAAGAGCGCGGCGCGGAAAGCCTGGACGGCGGGCGCATCCAGATCGATCTGGAAACGGGGGAACGGACGCGCCTTGTTATTCGCTACCCGCAGGATGATTTGGAACCTGACAGGCGCATGCCGTCTGACAGCGGCGTTCCATCCGCCAGGGATGCAGTTCAGTCCATTTATTCCGCCCTGGTCGATCTGGGTTTGCCTGAAAAATTCATAGACTTTCTGGAACCGGCTTTCAGTTCGGATGAACCAACCAGGTTGGATGACTGGGAATGGGAGGATATCCGTCCGCGTTGATTCCTGCGCGTATGGTTCACAGCCTGTAAGGGCATAACCGCGTTCATCGATTGGCGATGGATTGAAACCAATTGCAAGGCGGTTGTAAAGCCGAATCTGATTGGAAAAAGATATACTATAAGTGAACCGGGGGTAAATCCCATCTGGCTTCTCAGGGAGGACCACCTGGCGCAGGGCTGGCTGCAGGGGTAAGGGTGAGCGCGGAGAGGCATCACAACCCGCATAGAAAATTTCTCCACGGCCGAATATTTTCTCTTCAATGTTAAAAAGGCCGGTTTCACTGACGCAGATTTCACCAACAGCATACCCATCGAACTGCAAACATCGCCGCCGCGGTCGCAAATCATTATTCTGAATCGGCTCCACCCTTGTTTGATCCGCCGCCCTGCAATTTGCCCCCGGTTTGGACCCGCCGCTACGACCCTCATGGCTGGGCAGATCACCAGCTTCACCGGCGCAAATCAGGACCGCAGCGGGCCGGGAAATCAACAAACCGGATGCAGCGCCGGGTATGGCGTAAGCCAGGTTTATTCATCCGCCATTCATCACACTAACTACCGCTGGTACCGCCAACCCACAGGAACGCGATCCTCCCTCACGCGTCCAGGCGACCCGGCCAGGCCTGTTTTGCTCAAGTTGGAATCTGCAAAACAGGTCTCCGGTTTTAAATAAGCAAGGGCCTGATCTCGCTTTGATATAATCCATTCATCCGATCCAATGGAATGGTCTTCTTTATCGATTCTTGAGGCTGCGCGCCTGTTCCTGGCTGGCTTTGTTGTCCTGGTGCTCCCTGGCGCGGCACTGCAATCCTGGCTGCCGGGCGCACGCTCCGATTGGCTGGCCTGGCTGGCGGACTCGCTGGGTTTTTCCTTCGCGCTGAGCCTGCTGGCCGCCCTGGGTGCGCATTATCTACGGCTGGAATTCGATGCCTCGCTGCTCATCGCCGCTTATGGCATCTGCGCAGCCGCCTGGGCACTGGGGGTTTTGAGACCGAACAGGCATATCCTGCCGGGCACAGCGCGGCCGCTCTGGCAGCGATTTTCTGGCGCTGTGGCGGGACTGGTCTTCCTGGCAGCGGCGGTTGCCTGGCGCTGGTACCAGGCGCGCGCGCTGATCCTGCCGGCCTGGGTCGATTCCCTGCACCATACGCTGATTGTGAAAAAAATCCTTGAGCTGGGCGTGGTGCCGGCCGCGCTGGCGCCAGAGGTGCAGGCGCCGCTGGCTTACCACTACGGGTTTCATCTGATGGCAGCCCTGTTTTCAGCGCTGGGTGATATCCCCCCGGCGGAAACGGTGCTGTGGTTTGGGCAGGCGTTGAACGCGTTGATCGCCCTGTCGGTATACCGGCTGGGCAAAACGGTATGGGGCGACTGGCGGCAGGCATCTCTGGCGGCTTTACTGGTGACCTTTGCCTTCCAAATGCCAGCCTATTATGTCACCTGGGGGCGTTATACCCTCTCGGCCGGGCTGGTGGCGCTGCCACTGGCGATGGCGGCGGTCGTGGACTGCGCCCGCAGCCGGATCAGCCCGTCTCAGGTGATAAGGCTGGCGCTGCTGACGGCGGCTGTTGCGCTGACGCACCTGACTACCCTGTTGCTGCTGGATCTGTTTACCGCCGTGGTGCTGCTCACAGGGCTGTTCACCCGCCTGCCTGAACCATTGACACGCCGCCCGGCAGGGGAGGCGCAAGATGGCGGCGGCGATAACAGCGTTTCACAAACGCCCACGGCTGCCGGAAAATTGGGCTGGTGGCACAGGCTGTGGCAGCCAACCCTTGGCACCCTGGCCGGCGTGCTGATCTCGGCGCCCTGGCTGGTCTATATCTGGCGAAACCAGCCGGCAACGGCGAGGATCAGCCTGGTTTCGCCCCTTGACGGCGGTCAGGCGGAGTACTGGCGCTATATTCTCTTCCTGCTGGGCCCGCAGCACAACTACATCCTGCTGGGGTTATCGGGCGCTGCCCTGCTGTGGGCTGTGCTGCGTCCAGGCACGCGTGCTATGGCGCTGTGGGCACTGCTGATGGGTTTTTTGACCCTGCCGTGGGGCCTGCGGCTGGCGCCTTTCCGTCCCGATCACATGGCCATCCTGTTATTCCTGCCGGCTGCCCTGCTGCTGGCCGGGCTGGTTGTGGGCGTGACTGACCTTTTAACCAGGCTGCCGTGGGACTGGCTGCGGTGCGGGCTGCGGGCGGTCGCGCTGCTGGCGGTTGCAGCGGGGCTGGCCTGGGGCGGCTGGAACACCCGCAATGTCATCAACCCCGCCACGGTATTCGTAAACGAGAGCGATTTGGAGGCTGCCGCCTGGGTCGCGACGAACACCCCGCCCGACGCGCGTTTCTTGATCAACACCACCCACTGGATGAGCGGCTCGTACCGCGGCGTGGATGGCGGCTACTGGTTAAGCGTGCTGACCGGGCGCGACACCCTGCTGCCACCGGCTCTCTACACGCTGGGAGAATCAGAGGAAGTTGCCCGAATCGGTGAGTGGGCGCGGCGCGCCAGCCAGTTGCAAACCTGCGACGCAGATTTCTGGGCGCTGGTGCAGGAGAGCGGCGCGCAGTACGTCTATGTCCGCCAGGGGCAGGGCAGCCTGCAGCCCGGCGCGCTGGCGGGCTGCGACCGTTTGCTGGCGGTTTTCCGCCGCGGCGGTGTCTTCATCTACGAAATCCTGTCTCCATAGGCCACCCTGGGGGCAGCCGTTAATCCGGTCGCTAAGCCGCCTTTTAATTGGGAATTCCTGCCAGAAGAACGCTGCATGAGCGCGAAACGAGAGTAAAATTGTGTAGATCCCCGTTGATAAGCTTGTAAATTTATTTTGTGAAAATTACCACCAACTCTACCCTTATGATATACTTAGCACGAAATCAGACCAAGTAAGTACACTTTGAAAGGGCTGGCATGTTTGAACAATACCTCCCTTTGATGATCATCTTTGCGCTGGCGATCCTGGTTGGATTGATCGTCATCATGCTGGGCATGTTATTTGGTCCCCGGCGTCCCACCGCGCGTAAGGCAGCGCCTTACGAGTCGGGTATGGTACCGTACGGACCAGGCAGGCGGCGCATGTCAGTGCGCTACTATCTCATTGCGGTCTTGTTCATTCTTTTTGACATCGAGGTGATTTTTGTGGTCTCCTGGGCGGTGGTTGTGCGCAGCCTGGGAACCCTGGGTTTGTTTGGGATGCTCGTCTTCCTTCTGGTTTTAGAGGTAGCCCACCTGTATGCGTGGAAGAAAGGAGCGCTGGAATGGGATTAGAACAGAAAACCGGGAACCTGGGCGTGGTCACGACCACGCTCGAGCAGGTGGTGAACTGGTCACGCACCAATTCGATGTGGCCCATGCTGTTTGGACTGGCCTGCTGCGCTATTGAGATGATGTCCGCTCAGGCTGCCAATTACGATATGAGCCGCTTCGGCATGGAATTGATGCGTGCCAGCCCGCGCCAGTCGGACCTGATGATCGTGGCCGGGCGCGTCTCCCGCAAGATGGCGCCGGTACTGCGCCAGCTCTATGATCAGATGCCCGACCCCAAGTGGGTGATCGCCATGGGCGACTGCGCCTCTTGCGGCGGGGTTTTCAATAATTACGCCATCGTCCAGGGCGTGGATGAAATTGTTCCGGTGGATGTGTATGTCGCCGGCTGCCCGCCGCGCCCCGAAGGTTTAATTCACGGCGTCCTGACCCTGCACGAAAAAGTCAAGCGCGAAAAGGTCAAAAGCTGGGCGTAACCAGCAGCAGGCTGCGATTATCCGCCTGTTCCAATGGCAGCCTGTCTGGAAATTTTTTTGAACACGGGAAGTACAAGCAGTGATGACAGAACACTTGCAAAAAGCCGTAACCGCGATCATAGAGCGCTTTGAAGCGCAGGAACATCGCTTCGCTGGTGAAATCACCCTGATTCTGGAAGCCGAGCACCTGCTCGAAGCTGCCCAGGTGCTGCGCGATGAATTCCACTTTGATATGCTGGTCGATGAGACCGCTGTGGATTACTGGCCGCAGCAGACACCCCGGTTTCACGTCGTCTACCAGCTTTATTCCATGGAACACAATGTACTGCTGCGCTTGCGCGTGCCGCTGGATGGTAATGCTCCCCATGTTGAGACGATGGAGAAAATCTACCCCAATGCCAACTGGAAAGAGCGTGAGTTGTGGGATATGTTCGGCATCCATTTCGACGGGCATTCGGACCTGCGTCGCATCATTATGCCGTATGACTGGCAGGGTCATCCGCTGCGCAAGGACTACCCGCTGGGTTACGAAGAAGTACAGTTCACCTTCAACGCCAAAGATGTGGACCGCCGCAAGCCCTATGCCAAGTCTTGATCCTGGAGAGACCGTATGCCAGATATTCGTGAAGTAAGCGTCGACGAGCTGCGTCACCTGGTCAGTGACCGGGCGATGAGCGGTGAGACCATGCTGCTCAACATGGGCCCGCAGCACCCGAGCACCCACGGGGTGCTGCGCCTGCTGCTCGAATTGGACGGTGAGATTGTGGTGAACTGTATTCCCGATATTGGCTTCCTGCACACCGGCGTTGAAAAGAACATGGAAGCCAAGACCTACCAGCAGGCCGAGGTGATGACCGACCGCCTGGATTATCTCAACCCGATGGGCAACAACCTGACCTACTGCCTGGCGGTGGAAAAATTGGTCGACCTGGATGTGCCCCCGCGCGCCCAGGCGCTGCGCGTCATCCTCGCAGAGTTGCAGCGGATTTCCTCGCACCTGCTCTGGCTGGGCACCAGTTGTCTGGACCTGGCAGCCATGTCAGTCTTCCTGTACACCATGCGCGAGCGCGAGGCGATTCTGGATATTTTCGAGATGGTTTCGGGGCAGCGCATGATGACCACCTACATCCGGCCAGGCGGACTGTGGCGAGATGTTCCAGTTGAGTTCGAGGATGCGGTTCGCGATATCATTGGCATCCTGCCGCGGCGTATTGATGAATACGAATCACTGCTCACCACCAACTCACTCTTCCTTGACCGCACCGAAGGCATCGGCGCCATTTCTTACGAGGACTGTGTTCGCTGGGGGCTGACGGGACCCGTGATGCGCGCGACTGGCCGCGCTTACGACCTGCGCAAAGCGCGCCCTTATTCCGGCTATGAGCAGTACGATTTTGAGGTTCCGACCCGCACAGCGGGGGACGTGTACAGCCGCTATCAGGTACGCGTTGAGGAAATGCGCCAGTCGGTTCGCATCATCAGGCAGGCGCTTGACCGCCTGCCCTACGGGCCGGTGCGCAGCAACAACCGTAAATATGTCCCGCCGCCGCGCTCGGAGCTGGGCGTCAGCATGGAAGCCCTCATCCATCATTTCAAGCTGTGGACAGAGGGGTTTCCGGTACCGAAAGCGTACGTCTACGCCGCAACTGAAAGCCCGCGCGGCGAGCTGGGGGTTTATCTGGAAGGGGATGGGGGACCCAAACCCTACCGCGCCCATTACAACACACCCACTTTTGTCAACCTGCAGGCCATGCCGCTGCTCACCCGCAATCACTATGTCGCCGATGTGGTGGGGATCATCGGCAGTATCGATATTGTCCTGGGAGATGCCGACCGTTGAACCAACTCCTTGCTCAATACGCGCAAGAAATTGAGAATATCCTGGCGAAATACCCGCCTGAGCGCAAGCGCTCGGCGGTAATGCCGCTGCTTTACCTGGCGCAGCGCGAAGAAGGGTACATTTCCGCTCGCGCCCTATTGGAGATTGCCGAGATTTGTGAAATCTCCGTCACGGATGTGGCCTCCATCGTCGGTTTCTACACCCTGTATTACGACCAGCCGCTCGGGCGCTACCATATTCAGGTCTGCACGGATTTGCCCTGCGCCCTGCGCGGCGCGGAGACCTTCCTGGCGCAGTTGTGTGAGAAGCTCGGCGTGGAGGTTGGGCAAACCACACCGGACGGTCTTTTCATTATTGAAGAAGTCAAGTGCCTGGCGGCCTGCCACCGCGCGCCGATGTTCCAGGTGCAGGGTGACGGCGAGATCCGCTACCACGAGAATCAGACGGTCGAAACAGCCCTGGAAGTGATCGAAGCTCTGCGCCAAAAAGCGCTGCAGGAAAAGGAGGCCGGGGCATGAGCGAGCACATTCTCCTGCGCCACCGCGACATCCCCAATCTTTCTCAATTGGAAGTCTACCGCGAGAACGGTGGTTTCGAAGCCTTTCGCAAGGTCGTAACCACCCTCAAACCGGGTGAAGTCATCCAGCAAGTTAAAGATTCCGGCCTGCGAGGACGCGGCGGCGCCGGCTTCCCGACCGGACTGAAATGGTCCTTTTGCCCGGATGACATCTGGCCGCATTACGTGGTCGCCAACGCGGATGAATCCGAGCCGGGCACCTTTAAAGACCGCGAGATCATGGAAGGCAACCCCTTCCAGTTTTTGGAAGGGCTTATGATTGCCGCTTACGCGGTGCAGGCCAACGCGGCTTACGCTTACCTGCGCGGTGAGTTCTGGCAGATCGGCCTGATGCTGGATGAGAAGATCGCTCAGCTTGAACATGCCGGCTTACTGGGTGACAACCTTTTCGGGACAGGCTACAACCTGCGCCTGTACACGCACATGGGCGCTGGGGCCTATATCTGCGGGGAAGAGACAGCCCTGCTCGAGTCACTGGAGGGCTATCTGGGGCAGCCGCGCCTGCGCCCGCCGTTCCCGGCTGTGGCAGGCCTGTACGCCCGCCCAACGGTGATCAACAATGTGGAGACGCTCGCCAACCTGCCGCCCATTCTCATGCACGGACCGGCCTGGTACCGCGACTTCGGCACCGACAAGAGCCCGGGTGTCAAGGTGTTTTGCCTGTCTGGCTGTATCAACCGCCCGGGGAATTATGAGCTGCCGCTTGGGACGCCCTTCCGCAAGCTGATCTTCGAACACGGCGGCGGCATTCCTGAAGGGCGCAAAATCAAAGCGGTCATGGCGGCTGGGGCGTCTTCGACGCTTATCCCGATGGATGACGCCGCTCTGGATACGCCCATGGATTATGAATCTCTGGTCGGGTTGGGCGCATCGCTTGGATCGGCTTCGGTCATTGTGCTGGATGATAGCGTCAACATGGCCTGGTTGGCGCACAAGACGACCGATTTCTTCAAGCATGAATCTTGCGGCAAGTGCACCCCCTGCCGCGAAGGTACTTACTGGATGGCGCACATTTACAAGCGCATCGAGGCCGGGAAAGCCGCGCCCGAGGACATCGATTTACTCAACAGCGTCGCTTTGCAGATGCAGAATAAATGCCTGTGCGCGCTGGGCGAGTTTTCCATCCAGCCGGTTATCTCCACCATCGCCAGTTTCCGCGCGGATTATTTGAAACGGATTGAGAGGCAGGAATCTTGAGCGGGTATCAGGAAGCGTGAGAAGATATAACCTATGACAAAACTGGTTACACTGACCATCGATGATAAGCAGGTCACCGTCCCGGCGGGGACCTTGATCGTGGATGCCGCCAAGAAGATCGGCAACGACATCCCGGTTTTCTGCTACCACCCCAAAATGGAGCCGGTGGGCATGTGCCGCATGTGCCTGGTGGAGGTCGGCCGCCCGATGATCGACCGCGGCAGCGGCCAGGTCATCCTGGATGAGAACAATCAGCCCAAGCTGGCCTTTGGCCCAAAACTGGAGACGGCCTGCACGACGCCGGTCTCAGAAGGCATGCTGGTGCGTACCAACAGCCCGGTGGTTGCGGATGCCCGCAAAGAAGTGCTGGAATTTTTACTCACTTCGCACCCGCTGGACTGCCCGATTTGTGACAAGGGCGGCGAGTGCCCGCTGCAAAACCTGACCATGGGCTACGGTCCGGGTGAGTCGCGCTTCCTTTTCGATGACAAAATCCGCCTCGCCAAGCATGTGCCCCTGGGTGAGTTGATCTACCTGGACCGCGAGCGCTGCATCCAGTGCGCGCGCTGCGTGCGCTTCCAGGATATTGTTGCCGACGATCCGGTTATCGGTTTCTACAACCGCGGTCGACGCCTGGAAATTGTCACTTATTCCGAGCCAGGTTTTGATTCGATCTTCTCCGGCAACACCACCGATATCTGCCCGGTGGGCGCATTGACGACCGCGGATTTTCGCTTCGGCGCGCGCCCCTGGGAATTGAAACCAGCAGCCTCTATCTGCAGCCACTGCCCGGTCGGCTGCAACATCACCTTCAACGTGCGCCGTGAAGCGCGCGCTGGCGGCGGCTGGGTGATCAAACGCGTCATGCCGCGCCAGAATGAACAGGTCAATGAGATCTGGATGTGCGATAAGGGCCGCTTTGCCTATCATTTCACCGAAAGCGCAGACCGTTTGGCGCAGCCTCTGGCGCGCAAAGACGGCCAGTTGCAGCCGGTCAGCTGGGATGAAGCCCTCGACCTGGCAGCCACCCGGATCAAGGAGGCGGAAACCTTTGTCAGCCTGGTAGGGGGGCGGTTGGCGAATGAAGACCTTTTCAACATCCACGCCCTGACCGAATCGAAGGGCGGGCAGGCGCTGCACTACACCCACATGGCTGGCGGTGAGCTGGTGGCGCAGTACGGCCTCGCGCCGGGCTCCGATTTTGCCAGCATGGGCAAGGAAACCGCCATTCTGGTGATTGCCAGCGATTTGCACCAGGAAGCCCCGGTCTGGTGGCTGCGCGTAAAACAGGCGGCTGAGCGCGGCGCTGTTCTGATTGTAGCCAATCCACGCGCCACGCGCCTGGATAAATTCGCCCGCCACTCGCTGCGTTATGAATACGGCGGCGAGACGGCCATCCTGGCGGCGTTGATGCCGGACGGCGATCCCGCCGAGCCAGTAAAAAACGCTGCGGATGCGCTGGGTCAATGCGAAAATCTGGTGGTCATTTACGGCAGTGAAGGCCTGGGACTGGCTGGCTCGCAGGATGTGGCACAGGCTGCTGCCTCTTTGCTGGCAGCGCGCGCCAGAATCGGCCAACCGAACAACGGGCTGCTGGCTGTCTGGCCGCATGCCAACAGCCAGGGCGCCTGGGATCTCGGTTTCAAACCTGCCGACGACCTGGCTGCTGCCTTAAGCGCAGCCGATGTGCTCTTGCTGGCCGCGGCAGATCCCGCTGGGGACGAGCCCCGCCTAGCGCAGGCGCTTGAATCAGCCGGATTTGTCATCGCGCTGGATCTTTTCCTGACCGATAGCGCCCGCCGCGCCGACCTGGTGCTGCCTGTTCAGGCAGTAAGCGAGCGGCAAGGAACTTTTACTTCGGGTGAGCGGCGCGTGCAGCGCTTCTACCCGGCTGTCCCGCCGCGCGGAGATACGCGCCCTGATTACGCCGCCGTGGCGGGTATCGCCCGGCGCCTGGGGATCGATATGGAAGACCGCGCTGCCTCGCTGGTGTTTGCGCGCCTGGCATCCAAGATTCCGGCTTACGCCGGGTTGAGCTACGAGCGCCTGAGCGAGGTCAGCGAGCAGTGGCCGATCATCGGCCGGGCTGACCTTTACTACGGCGGGACGGCCTATGATAACCACCAGGGTCTGGGCGTACAACTGCCGCTGCAGCCGCCCGCGCCAGTAAAGATGCCCGCCAAAGCGGTCAGGCTGCCAACTGCGGGTAAGCGCGGCCTGCTGCTGATGCCCATTACCCGCCTATATGACCGCGGCACAACCCTGCTGCCCTCGCGCCTGCTTTCGCAGCGCTTGGAGCCAGCCGCTGTGTATCTTAACCCTCAGACCGCTGCCCGCTTGGGCGTGGAGAAAGGCGCCCGTGTGTGCCTGGCTGCCGAGGGCTGGCAGGTGGAAGCAGAGGCGCGCCTGGACGAGAACGTCCCGGCCGGGGTGGGGCTGGCGGCGCGCAGTTGCGGTATTTCTCTGGCGGCGCCGTTGAGCGTCACCATTGAGCAGCTTCAGCCGGAACTCGAGGTCTAAAGGAGAACCTGCATGGTAACTGCCGCCTTGATCTGGGAATGGATCTTCAAATCACTGTTCATCATCCTTTTTATGACCGCCGGGTTTGCTTACACCACCCTGTACGAGCGCAAGGTGCTGGCCCGCATGCAGGTGCGCGTTGGTCCAAATCGGGCCGGGCCGTTCGGTATGCTGCAGCCGGTGGCAGACGGCATCAAACTGATCTTCAAAGAAGAACTGATCCCTGCCGGAGCAGATAAGAAGATTTTCCTCCTCGCGCCCATCATCACCGTTATCCCGGCCTTGATCATCACCGCGGTGGTACCGTGGGGCGAGACGGTCAACCTGTTTGGCAATACCTACACGTTGTACCTGTCAGATATCAACGTGGGCGTGCTGTACATCATGGCGGTCACCTCGATCTCGGTCTTTGGTATCACGCTTGCGGGCTGGTCCTCGAACAATAAATACGCCACCCTGGGCGGGCTGCGCGCCACGGCGCAGATGATCAGTTATGAGCTGGCGTTGGGCCTGTCTTTCGTTGGCCCGGTCATATTGGCGGGCTCGTTGAGTCTGTTGGACATTGTGCGCGCCCAGAGCGGATTATGGTATGTTTTCCTGCAGCCGGCAGGTTTTCTCCTTTTCTTCGTCTCGTCGCTGGCGGAGGTGAACCGCGCCCCCTTTGACATGCCCGAAGCCGAGCAAGAACTGACCGCCGGCTACCACAGTGAATATTCCGGCATGAAGTTCGCGCTTTTCTTTATGGCTGAATATATCAAGATGATTGCGGTCGCCATGATCGGCTCTTCGCTCTTCCTTGGGGGGTACCTTTCGCCCGTGGGATTTCTTTCCGGGATACCGGTCATTGGCTGGCTGTTTGACCACGGTCCGCAATGGCTGCTGTTGAAAGTGGGCGCCTGGTTGTTCATGATGATCTGGATCCGCGCCACGCTGCCGCGCATCCGCTACGACCGCCTGATGCAGTTGGGCTGGAAGATCATGTTCCCGATCGGTCTGGTGAATGTTATCGTCACCGCCATCGTGGTTGTACTGGTAGGAGGTTAGTCGCATGCTGAAAGGTTTATTCATCACGCTGAAGGAGTTTTTCCAGCCGGCGGTGACCGTGCAATATCCCGAGGTTAAGCGGCCGGTGCGCGCGCGCTTCAAGGGCCGGCATGTGCTCAAACGCTATGATAATGGGCTGGAAAAATGCATCGGCTGTTCGCTGTGCGCCGCCGCCTGCCCTGCGGATGCCATTTTCGTCGAGTCAGCCGAGAACAGCGATGAGCAGCGCTATTCCCCTGGCGAGCGTTACGCCAGCACCTACGAGATCAACATGCTGCGCTGCATCTTCTGCGGGTTTTGCGAGGATGCCTGCCCAACCGAGGCCATCGTGCTGAGCGACAATTACGAGCTTTCCTTCACTGACCGGCACGACTCGATTTACACCAAAGACCTGCTGCTGGAGCCGGTTTGGGGAGAGGGTAAGCCCACGCCGCAGCAAACCGAGCCGGGAAAGTACCTGCGCTCGGTCCCTGAGATGAAAGACCCAAGCGATTAGGGAGAAATCGAATGGATATTGGCGCTCTCATCGTGTACGGGGTTCTGGCGGTAGTGGTGGTCGGCTCGGCTATTGGGCTGATCATCAGCCGCAACGCGGTCTACGCCGCCCTCTTCCTGGTGCTCAATTTTATGGCTGTCGGTTTACTGTACGTGGCATTGGGGGCGCCGTTCATTGCCCTTGTGCAGGTGACGGTATACGCCGGCTCGATCATGGTGCTGTTTATGTTCGTGATCATGCTGCTGGGCGCTGAGCAGCTGCCCTTCAGTGAGCCGGTTCGCGGGCAGCGCGCTGTGGGGCTGCTGCTGGCAGTGGCTTTTATGGCCGAAGTGGCGCTGTACATCCAGCTGCGCAGCACTCCCCTGGGCAACATCCCTCCCATCCCGACCGATTTCTCCACCCCGGCCAAGATTGGCATGCTTTTGTTTGACCGCTACCTGCTGGCCTTTGAGGTGACCGCGGTGATCCTGCTGGCGGCCACCGTGGGCGCCATCATGCTCACCAAACAGGATAAACCCGTGCGCGAAGTGGTCATCGAACCCCAGACCGAGGAACGCAAGGAGTAGCCCATGCCCATCACCTATTTCCTGGCTTTATCCATCCTCATGTTCACCATCGGCATTTTGGGTGTGTTGATCCGCCGCAATCCGCTGGTGGTATTTATGTCGCTGGAGTTGATGTTCAACGCGGCCAACCTGGTCTTTGTTTCGTTCGCCGCCTATCACCAGGTGCTTGACGGAAACTTGTTCGTCTTCTTTGTCATGACCACCGCGGCCGCGGAGGTGGCCATCGGCCTGGCTTTGATGGTCGCTATCTTCCGCGACAAGAAGACCATCGATCTCGACCAGATGAGCAGCCTGAAAGGCTAGAGCCTGTGCAGCAGAGCATACCCGTCATGAATTTACACGCGATCCATTACAATCCAATTCACCGCTCCCCGATCCCAGCGGCTGATTGCCCGTCAGGACGGGGTTGTTTTCGCCTGCAAAGCACGAAGACCGGGAGGGAGGCATGACATTTGACACCATCTTGAGCCTGGTCCCCTGGGTGGTCTTCTTTCCGCTCATCGGCATTCTCATCAACCTGCTGCTGGGCAAGAGCCTGGGCGAGAAAGGCGTGGGGGTGGCTGCCAGTCTGGCAGCCGGCCTGTCTTTCGCGGTTGCTGTTTTACTGGCAGTGGGTCTGGCGGGGCATCCTGAGGGCGGCACTTTCTCGCTGGCGCGCTGGATCGTGGTGGGTGACCTGGAAGTCGGCTGGAATTTTCGCGTTGATACGCTATCAACCGTCATGATGCTGGTGGTTGCCGGTGTCGGCACCATTATTCATGTCTATTCGATTGGGTACATGCACAGCGACGTGCGCCACAACGGCGACCCGGGCCGCTTCCGGCGGTTTTTCGTCTACCTCAATCTGTTTATCGCCGCCATGATGATCCTGGTCGGCGCCGATAACTTCCTCATGCTCTTTGTCGGCTGGGAAGGGGTGGGGTTGTGCTCCTATCTGTTAATCGGTTTCTGGTTCGAAAAGGGTGAGGACGGCACAGCCAACGCCAAAGCCGCCAAGAAAGCCTTTGTGGTCAACCGGGTGGGCGATTTTGGCCTGCTGATCGCCCTTTTCCTGATTTTCCACAACTTCGGCACGCTGGATTTCGCGCCGGTCTTCGCACAGGCGCCAGCCATTGCGGCCGCGGTGCCGGGTGTGCTGATCGCGATCACGCTCTTCATGCTGCTGGGCGTGGCAGGCAAATCTGCGCAACTGCCGCTGTATGTCTGGCTGCCGGATGCCATGGCCGGCCCCACCCCGGTTTCCGCGCTGATCCATGCGGCCACCATGGTGACGGCAGGCGTATATCTGGTGGCGCGCACCCAGGCATTGTATGCGCAGGTTCCGCTGGCGCAGGAAGTGGTCGTGTGGGTCGGGGCGCTGACGGCCTTGTTCGCCGCCACGATCGCGGTCGGACAGTATGACATCAAGAAAGTGCTGGCGTATTCCACCATCAGCCAGCTTGGCTTTATGGTAACAGCGGTGGGCATGGGCGCGGCCGTGGCCGGTATGTTCCACCTGGTGACGCACGCCTTTTTCAAGGCGCTGCTCTTCCTGGCGGCCGGCTCGGTCATCCTGGGCATGGAGCACGGGCACGAGCACGCGCACGCGAAAAATCACGGGCATGAACATACCCAGCGAGGCTTTGATCCGCAGGACATGCGCAATATGGGCGGGCTGCGCCGGCGCATGCCGCTGACCTTCTGGGTATACCTGGCTGGGGCGCTGGCGCTGGCGGGCATCGCCCCGCTTTCAGGGTTCTTCTCCAAGGATGAGATTCTGGTGGCTGCCAGCGAGCACAACCTGGGCGTCTACATTGTGCTTATCCTGTCCGCATTCCTGACCGCTTTCTACATGGCGCGCCAGCTGGCGTTGATTTTCTTTGGTCCCTCGCGCACAACGGCGGCTGGAAAGGCAGTCGAAAGCCCCGCGTTGGTTACCGCGCCGCTGGTGGTGTTGGCGGTTCTGTCAGTCTTCGGCGGCGTGCTCAATCTGCCCGGCTCGCACCTGCTGGAGACCTGGCTGGAACACAGCCTGTACGGCGTGCATCCTGCCCATTTTGTCTGGGGGGTGGCGCTCACCTCGCTGGCAGTGGCGCTGCTGGGTCTATTGACTGGATGGCTGCTGTACGGGCGCAAACCTTTGAGCGCCCCTGACCAGCCCGATCCGCTCAGCCAGCCGTTGGGCCCGCTGTTCCGCGCGCTGGAACGCAAGTGGTGGGTGGATGAACTGTACCAGGCGGTGGTGGTGCGCCCCTACAATGGGCTGGCTGAATTTTTCGCCCAGCCGATCGACCAGGGCGTGATCGACGGCCTGGTCAACGGCCTGGGCGCGCTGGTGCGCAGCACCGCCGAGGTCTGGCGGCGTATCCAGAACGGCTATGTGCGCTCCTACGCCCTGACGATCCTGCTGGGCGTGGTGCTGGTTGTCACCTATCTGGTGCTGCGATGAACCTGAAATCATTCCTCGGGAACTGCCTATGAACTCTGCGATCCATCCCTTAGTCCTGATGACCTTCTTCCCGCTGCTGGGATTTTTGCTCATCCTGTTCCTGAAAGGCGAGCAAAAGAACGCCATCCGCTGGATCGCGCTGCTGGCATCCCTGATCACCTTCGGGATCTCTTTATGGGTGCTTTCGCTGTTCCAGGCTGGCAGCGCGGGCATGCAACTGGTTATCCGCCAGCCCTGGCTGCGCGTGGCGGGTTTGTCGATCGATTTCCACCTGGGCGTGGACGGGCTGAGCATCCTGCTGGTCCTGCTGACCACCTTCCTGACGCCCATCGCCATCCTGTCGACCTGGTCAGCGGTGGAGGAGCGCGTCAAGGGCTTCATGCTCTTTTTCCTGCTGCTGGAAGTGGGCATGCTGGGCGTTTTCCTCGCTTTGGACCTGGTGCTGTTTTACATTTTTTGGGAGTTCACCCTCATCCCGATGTATTTCCTGATCGGCGTGTGGGGCGGCGAGCGGCGCATTTACGCCGCGGTGAAATTCTTCCTTTTTACCATGTTCGGCTCGCTGCTGATGCTGCTGGCCATTCTGTTCATCGGCACGCAGGCCGGCACCTTTGCCTGGAGCGACCTGGTGGCGCGCCGTGAGCTGTTCGCCCAGGCGCAGATGCTGCTCTTCATCGCCTTTGGGCTGGCTTTCGCCATCAAGGTGCCGATGTTCCCGCTGCACACCTGGCTGCCGGATGCGCACGTCGAAGCGCCAACGGCCGGCTCGGTCATCCTGGCAGGCGTGCTGCTTAAGATGGGCGGTTACGGTTTCCTGCGCTTCAACCTGCCGCTCTTCCCCGATGCCACCCTGCAGGCGGCGCCCTGGATGGCGGTGCTGGCGGTGATCGGGGTGATTTACGGAGCGGCGGTAGCCCTGGCGCAGAAAGATGTCAAGAAACTTGTGGCCTATTCCTCGGTCAGCCACCTGGGCTTTGTGGTGCTGGGCATCTTTGCTCTGACTGTGCAGGGCGTCTCTGGCGGGGTACTGCAGATGGTCAACCACGGGCTGAGCACCGGCGCGCTGTTCTTGATCGTCGGCATGCTGTATGAGCGCCGGCACACGCGCGAGATGAGCGCCTACGGCGGGGTCTGGAAAGCCATGCCGGTGCTGGGCGCGCTCACACTGATCGTCTCGCTCTCCTCGGCCGGCTTGCCCGGACTGAACGGCTTCGTGGGCGAGTTCACCATCCTGCTGGGCGCGTTTGGCTCGCAGGCGCTCAACAGCCCCTGGTTCGCCGGGGTGGCGACCATCGGCGTGATTTTGGCGGCGGTTTATCTGCTCGTCATGTTCGAGAAGGTCTTCCTCGGGCCGCTCAAGAGCGAGGCTAACCGCGCGCTCAAGGACCTGAACTGGCGCGAGGTTCTAACCCTGCTGCCGCTGCTGGTGCTGATCTTCTGGATCGGCCTGTACCCGCAGCCGTTCTTTGCTTTGATCAATCCCAGCGTCGAAGGGCTGGTCGGCCTGCTGCAGGGCGGCGTGGCTGTCATCCCATAGGAGCGTAAAGATGACCCTGGCAGATTTTCTGACCGTTCTCCCCATCACAACCGTGATCGTCTGGGCGCTGCTGCTCCTGGTGATTGACTTATGGATTCCAAAGGCGCGCAAAGGGCTGACCGCGCTGCTGTCTGCGGTCGGGCTGGCGGTCGCGCTCGGCCTGACCCTGGCGCAGACCGGCCGCAGCGAACTGGCTTTCCAGGGCATGGTGATGCTGGACGGCTTTTCGGTCTTTCTCAACGTGCTCTACCTGGCCAGCGGGCTGGTGGTGGTTGCGCTCAGCCACGACTACCTCAAGCGCACCGGGGTCGATCGAGGCGAATATTACTCCCTGATGATGTTCTCGATCGCGGGCATGATGCTGCTCACTCAGGCTTACAACCTGATTGTGGTCTTCCTGGCGATCGAGTTTCTCTCCACGCCGCTGTATGTGCTGGCTGGCATCGGCCGCAACCGGCTGGAGTCGGAAGAATCGGCGCTCAAGTACTTCCTGCTGGGTACCTTCTCCTCGGCCTTTGTGGTGTACGGCGTGGCGCTGATCTTCGGCGCTACCGCCTCCACCGGCATGGAGGGTATCCTGCAGGTGGTGCAGGCGGGTGAAGCCAACATGGTGCTGTTCGTGGCCGGAGCGGCCCTTTTGCTGGTTGGTTTTGGCTTCAAGGTGGCGGCCGTGCCGTTCCACGAGTGGGCGCCGGACGTGTATCAGGGCGCGCCCACGCCGGTCTCGAGCTTCATGGCGGTGGCGGTCAAGGCGGCCGGCTTCGCCGCCCTGCTGCGCGTCTTCCTGACCATCTTCCCCTCGGTGGCGGACGACCTGGCGCCGATCGGCTGGGGCATCGCCGCGCTCACCATGGTGGTGGGCAACGTGCTGGCCATCGCGCAGACCAACCTCAAGCGCCTGCTGGCATACTCCAGCATCGCCCACGCCGGCTACCTGCTGATGGCTTTCGTGGCCTACGGGGACGGGCAAGTCTCCGGGCAGGCGGTGGCCGCCATGATCTTCTACCTGGCAGCGTACGCGTTGACCACCTTCGGCGCCTGGGCGGTGGTCATTTCGGTCGAGACGGCCGAAGGCCGCGGGCTGACGCTGGAGGAGTACGCCGGGCTGGGGCCGAAATACCCCTGGCTGGGGCTGGCCATGCTGGTCTTCATGCTCTCGCTGACCGGTATCCCGCTCACCGTCGGGTTTTGGGGCAAATTCTTCCTCTTCCGCACCGCCGTGGATGCCGGCTACACCAGCCTGGCGCTGATCGGCCTGCTCACCTCGCTGATCTCGGCTTTTTACTATTTGCGCGTAGTGGTGGTCATGTTCATGCGCCCGGGCGAGCCGCGCGTGCGGCGCGAATCCTGGCTGAGCCTGGTGGCCATCGTGGCAGCGCTGGCGGTGGTCGGGTTGAGCGTGCTGCCCAACCAGCTGCTCGACTTCGCCGCCCAGGCGGTGCTGAGGCTGCAGTAAGGTCGCGCGGGTCGGCGCACGATTCGCGCCTCCTGCGGTATAATGAGCGCACTGCCCCCGTAGCTCAACGGACAGAGTGACAGACTTCGAATCTGGAGGTTCAGGGTTCGAATCCCTGCGGGGGCGCTAAATGTGGTTGTTTTTCCACCTCAACCCCCATATATGGGGGTTGAATCGTTTCTTAAAAGAGCCCCGTTGAAACGCGTGGTGCAATTGGGTGCAATTGGTGCATTTCTACGCCCCCAATTAATGTTAACGAATCCTGGTTGATTCGTCTTTGAGGCTTACCGCCGGCATCTCGACCGCCACCGGTGTGACCAGCTCATCCAGCAGTTGCGCAACATCGTTTTGCGACTCCTGGTAAAGATGGCTGTAGATATCCAGGGTCACGCTGGGTTTGGAGTGTCCCAGACGGCGGGAGGCAACCAGGATGGGAACCTGGTGGTTCATCATCAGGGAAGCAGCTGTGTGGCGCAGGTCGTGGAAGCGAATGTGGGGCAGCTATTAAAGGATTTTCCCCTGGTGGTCATTCTTATCTAACAAGGACGGTGAGTATTGGCATAAATCTTGTGCCATCTTGACTCAGGTGAATTAATGATCGATCTCATTTGAGATTTGGATAGAAATCTGATAATAATGGTTAATGAATTTTACAGGTTTGTAATTTATTAATATAAGCTTCTTATGCTAAAATTTTTAATATTAAATACCTTTGAGGGGAAAAATGCTAAGCCAGAATTCCCAACAGATCCATGCGATCCTCAGCTCGCTTCCAGACACAAAAATGAACGGCTTAAAGCGGCTTTTCTGGGAGGAATTGAATTACGACCACGCCAATCTGCCGATCCAAACCGCCGATTGGGACGAAGAATTACGGAATAAATTCGCCGAACCGCCGGTTCTCTTCGCCACGGCCGCAAACGAAGATGCCTTCCACATCATCTACGCCCGCCTGGCGAACGAGAAAATGTCGATCACCCTAGAGCGTGCAATTATCACCAGGCTTGTCAAAGAACACCCCCACAGCCTGGTTGTGTTCTCCAATGCGTCGCAAAACCACTGGCATTTTGTCAATACCATCTATGAAAAGGACGAAAAAGCACAGCGGCGGCGTATCATACGCCGCATCAGCGTCAGCAAGGAGGACCGTCTTCGAACCGCCAGCGAGCGCATCGCCCTGCTGGACACCTCTCTTGCGCAGCAGGATCTCTTCGGTCTGGATCCGTTCACCCTTCAAAGGCAGCATGAACAGGCCTTTGACGTTGAAGCAGTAACCGAACAGTTCTTCAATGAGTACAAAGGCGTCTTTTCTGCGCTCCTGGCTGAGCTCGAGCGGCAGACTGGCGACCGTGCCTGGGCGCACGATTTTGCCCTGCAATTCCTGAACCGCCTAATGTTCCTCTACTATATCGAGCGCAAGCGCTGGCTGGGAGACGACCCGGACTTTCTGCATAACTACTGGCGCGCTTACAGAACGAATCACAGGGAGCCGGATTCATTTGTTTCGAAATGGCTGGAAATCCTGTTCTTCGAAGCATTCAATAAGAAATTCTCAGCCGGCAGGTCCGATATTTCCGAAATTCCCGAGAAGTTCCGCAACGCCCTGCAACTCGCTCCCTGGCTGAACGGCGGTTTGTTTACCAAAAACGAGCTGGACACCCGAAGGCCATACCGGATCCAAGACGCCATGGTCGAACGAATCCTCAATTTCCTCAATCGCTACAACTTCACTATCAGCGAGGACACGCCGCTCGACCAGGAAGTCGCCGTTGACCCGGAGATGATCGGTAAAGTGTATGAATCTCTTGTGAACGTGTCCTCCGAGACAGATGAGCAGGGTGACGCAGGCATCTTCTACACTCCGCGCATCGAGATCGACCTGATGTGCCGGCTCGCACTGGTGGACTGGCTGGCGAACCACTTACCGGATGTGCAAAAATCAGTCCTCTACGAGTTTGTCTTTGCCTTCGACCCCGAGGACAAGGTCGCGGCCGACCAGGAGCTCACCCGACTCAATCTCTGGTCGACGGTGGACCGGCTGCTCAACGAATTAACCGTCCTCGACCCGGCCTGCGGCTCGGGCTCCTTCCTGGTGGGCATGCTGCTCATCCTGGATGACCTGCTAGCCCGCTGCGCAGCCGCCCTCAACCGCGAGGAACTGCCTTACGACCGCCGTAAGCGCATCGTTGGCAATTCACTCTACGGCGTGGATATCATGGAATGGGCGGTGCACGTCGCCGAGCTGCGCCTCTGGCTGCAACTGGTGATTGACACCGAAATCAACCCCCACGAACTGCAATTCAAGCCCTTACTTCCCAACCTCTCCTTCAAGATCCGCAGGGGAGACAGCCTGGTGCAGGAGATTGGCGGGATCAACCTGGGGCGTCAGCGCTCCGGCGGACAGCTTCCCCGAAGCCTGGCGGGCAAGATCAACGCGCTGAAATCTGAGAAGATGAAGTATTTCAACAACGCGGAAGACCGAAAGTACCGGACGCTGCAGGAAGTGCAACAGGACGAGCGTTTGCTTTTCCGCGAGATCATCGAGGCCGAGCTGCAAAGTAAGATCAACCGGCAGGATGAATTAAAACTGGCGCTGGCGCCCGCCACCAACCTGTTTGGCGAAGTTCAAAATCCGCAAATCAGGCTGGACACCGTCCTGAAGAAACAGGAACTGGAGCAGGTCAACGAATCGATTGAGAAGTTGCGGCAGGCGCTCCAGATTGTAAAATCCACCTCAACCATCCCCTTTGTCTGGGATATTTCCTTTGTCGAGATCTTCGAGGGCGAGAAGGGCGGCTTTGACATCGTCATCGGCAACCCGCCCTACGTGCGCCAGGAGAAGATCCACGACCCGGCGCTGCCGGCCGCGCAGGTGACCAAGGAGAACAAGCGCGAATACAAGGACAAACTCGCCCGGGCGGTGTACGCCACCTACCCGCAGACCTTTGGCTACCGGCCCGCCTCAGGCAAGGCGGCCTGGTCGCTGGATAAGAAGAGCGATTACTACATCTACTTTTACTTTATTTGCCTTTCGCTGCTTAACGAGAAAGGCTCATTTTGCTTCATCACCTCCAATTCCTGGCTGGACGTGGGCTACGGCGCCGACCTGCAGCGCTTTCTGCTCACCCGCAGCCAGATCAAACTGATCCTCGACAACCAGGTCAAGCGCAGCTTCAAGAGCGCGGATGTAAATACCATCATCGCTCTGCTCGCCCCCCCGCGGGATCAGAAAGAGGACAGGAAAGGATCGCTTGACCACCAGGCGCGCTTTGTGATGTTCAAGGTGCCCTTTGAAAATGGCCTGTCGCCCATCTTATGGGAGGAGGTGGAAGACGCCCGGGACCGCGCGGCCACGCCGGAAACCCGGATTGTGGTCAAAACCCAGGCGGAGTTGCTCGCAAGCGGTATGGACCCGGAGAAAGGCGTCTACGCCGGCGACAAATGGGGTGGAAAATTTTTACGAGCTCCTGATTTATTTTGGAAAATCATTGATAAACAGATATTAATTTCTATTGAACCGCAAATTGGAGAGGTATGTACTGTATCGTGGAGCAGGTTAGGTATCAACTCTCAACTATTTACGACAATATCTAGCGCTAACACAATTCCTGTTTTTAAATCCCCCAGAGATTCTTCCAAAATTATACTGACTAGAAAAGAGGCAACACATTATTTAAAATATGGCCTACTAAATCCTGAGCAATTATTATATTCCCCAATTCTTTGGGATGACATCCACGGTAATAGACATATTTGTCGATTTAATAAAGACTACCTTCCTTTTGCCCATAATTTTCATGGAATAAAGATATGTATTCCAGACAATGAAAAGTTGGTTTGTGCCCTTCTAAATTCAACATTAACTTGGTTCCTAATTGAAATACTGGGTAGAAAAAGTCTTGGCGGTGGGGCAATAAGGTTATTAGTAAATGATTTAAAGAAGCTGGAATTGTTAATAAATCCAGATTCTATAGATCCGCAATTAAAAATGAAAATTATTGATGCTTTCAATATATTATCAAAACGTGATGTGCTAAATGTTGATAAGGAGATACTTATCGATTCTACAGGCAGATTAATTATTAAAGATGATCGAAAATTATTAGATGATTTAGTGTTTGAAATTATTGGATTGAAAGACGAAGAAAAATTAGAACTGTATGCATTAACCCTTCAATATGCAACTGACCGAGGTAAAAAATCCAAGGGGGATTGATGAAACATGGGCCATGACATTATTGATAATCAATCAACCTCATTAGCAATATCTATCCGCTCCATCCTGCCCGCCTGCGAGTCGGCCAAGTTCGCGGTGGGTTATTTCTTCCTCTCCGGCTTCACCGCCATCGCCGACCAGCTCGAAAATGTCCGCGAATTGCGCCTGCTGATCGGCAGCGCCTCATCAGCCGAGACCATCGAGCAAATCGCCGAGGGCACACGTCGCCTGCAGGAAGCCCAGCGCGCCCTGGAGAGCGCCAGCTATCCCAAGAGCACCGTCTCGGTCGAGCGCATCGGGCAGACCGCCGAGGTCATCGGCGGAACCGCCGCGGCCATGACCCAGTCCAATGAAAACGCCCGGCTGATCCTCTCGCTGGCCAAAGCCATCGAAGAGAAGCGCGTCAGGGTGCGCGTCTATACCAAGGGCCGGCTGCACGCCAAAGCCTATATCTTCGATTATGGCCCGCGCTACGACGCCCAGGGTCGGCAACTGCCCAAAGACCAAGCCGGCTGCGCCATCGTCGGCTCCAGCAACCTGACCCTGTCCGGTCTGACCCACAACAGCGAGTTGAACGTACGGGTCTTTGGCGATAACAACCATCAGGAGCTGAGCGAATGGTTCAAACGCCTGTGGGATGAGGCTCGCGAGTTCGACGAGGCGCTCATGCAGGAGCTGCGCCAGTCCTGGGCGATGGCCAAAGTGACGCCTTATGAGGTCTATCTCAAAGCCCTCTACGAGTTTGTCAAAGACCGTCTGGAGGAGCAAACCCAGCGCGAATTGCTCTGGCAATCCGAGATCACCGCGGCGCTGGCAGACTTTCAGCGCAACGCGGTCCAGCGCGCGGTGCAGATCATCCGCCAGTACAACGGCGCGTTTGTCTCGGATGTGGTCGGGTTGGGCAAGTCCTACATCGGCGCGGCGATCGTCAAGCACTTCGAGCGCCACGACCGCACCCGCGCCCTCATTCTCTGCCCGCAGTCGCTGGTGCGCATGTGGGAGCATTACAACGAGGCCTATCAGTTGAATGCCCGGGTGCTGTCCATCGGCATGCTGCGCGAAGATGCGGATCGTCCTGGTTACAACCTCCTGCTGGATGATGAGCGCTACGCCGACCGGGATTTCATCTTGATCGATGAAAGTCATAATTTTCGCAACATCGACAATCAGCGCTACAAGCTGTTGGAATCCTATCTGCAGGTCGGCGAGCGGCGCTGCGTGCTGCTCACCGCCACCCCGCGCAACAAGGCCATTTGGGACGTATATAACCAGCTCAAATTGTTTCATCCCGGCGACCGCACCCGCCTGCCGATTAACCCGCCCAACCTGCGAGAATTCATGAAGAGCGTCGAGGACGGAAAGCAGAAAGCAGCTTCGTTGCTGAGCAACATTATGGTCCGCCGCACGCGCATGGACGTGCTGCGCTGGTACGGCTTTGACGCCGAGACCAAGAGGAGGATTGACCCCTTTAACTTCGAGCCCTATCACAAAGGCGAGAAGAAAGCGTACATATTGGTCGGCGGCCGGGAACAGTATTTCCCCAAACGTTCGTTGCGCACCATCGAATATAACATCGACGACACTTACAGCGGCTTGTATGATCAGCTCCTGGAGCATATTGGCCGCCCGGGAGACCATTCGCCGGAACGCGAAAACCAGTTGCTCTACGCCCGCTATGGTTTATGGAACTACGTCAAGCCCGAGAAACAGGAGGTGGAGCCCTATAACTCCTTGCAGCGGGCGGGGATTAACTTGCGCGGCTTAATCCGCATCTCGTTATTCAAGCGGTTCGAATCCAGTGTCTTCGCATTTCGCGAAACTGTCCAGCGGTTGATCAACGGCCACCGCTCATTTCTGCTCGCGCTGGATAACGGCATTGTTCCGGCTGGCAAGATGGCTTCGAAACTCCTGCTTGCGGATGTTGGACTGGATGACGATGAATTGTTGGACCAACTCGAGGATATGAGCGAGCGCTACAAACTCGAAGATTTCGAGAGCGAAAAGCTTAAAGCGGATATTCACCATGACCTGAAAATACTGGAAAAAATGATGAGCCTGGTCGAGCCGATCACTGCCGAAGAGGACGATAAATTGCAGGTGCTGAAATGTTGGTTAACCCAGGGCGGTCCGGGTGTTGCCCCGCTGGCGAATAAGAAATGTCTGATCTTTACACAGTATAAAGACACGGCTACCTATTTATTCGACAATATTAAAAATATTCGCAACGGCGTGGAAAGTATCTTCGGCACCGATAAGGACAAGATGATTACCGCCTGGCGATTCTCGCCCAAGGCAAACCTCCACCTCCAGCCCAACCAATCTTTCCCCGAGATCGAGGTGCTGATTGCCACCGATGTGATGTCGGAAGGTCTCAACCTGCAGGATTGCGACCAGATCATCAACTATGATTTACACTGGAATCCCGTCCGATTAATCCAACGCTTCGGGCGGATCGACCGCATCGGGACTGAGCATGAAATGATCTACGGCTTCAATTTCTTGCCTGAGAAGGCGCTGGATAGAGGTCTGGGGCTGATGGATAAGCTAAAGCGGCGGGTGAATGAAATCAACTTGATGCTTGGCGCGGACGGCGCCCTGTTGGACCCGAGCGAACAATTGATTGACCAAGCCTTTTATGCGATCTATCAAGGGCAGAGCGTGGAGGGTTTTGACCCACAGGAGGAGGACAGCCTGGTGGATCTGACCGAGGCTGAAGAATTTTTGCGCCAGATGAAAACCGATCAACCGGAATTATTCGAGAAGATCAAGAACCTGCGCGATGGAATTCGCTCAGCCAAGCAAGGAGAGGAAAAAAAGGTTTATGTGGTCTGCAAGGCAGGAAATTATCATAAAATCTATTCAGTGGACGGGAGTAAGGATGTTGTCGCAGAGGATATTCCCTCAGCCCTCGGCAGGATGAAATGCGAGCCAGCAGAGCCCACTTTGGGTTTGTCCGAGGGATTCAATGAACAGGTTGTCGCTGCTCAAAAAGAATTCGAAAAACATATTCAGGAGTGGCAGGCAGAGCAGATCGTGGCGGTGACTCAGCCGCTATCGCAGCAGTACGTACTGAATCAACTCCACCAATTAGACCGTGAAATCGACGATCCGTCCTGGCAGGGTCAGATATCTGCGTTTTTAAATGTTTATAGTAAACCATTGACACAGGCTGTGTTGACCGAGCTTAAAGAATTACGACGAAAAAGGGTTGAAGGCCTTGCCTTGGTGGATGTGCTCGAGAAAATCTACATCCGCTACCGGCTGGGTGAGGTTAATCGAAACAACGAAAGGAACAGCACAGATCAGGATATTCCTATCGTTGTGTGCAGCATGGGGATTGGATAAAGACCGAATTTGCCTGCAGAGAAGATGAGCGCTCCTTTTGACCCAATCTGGCAGGAGTTAATAACCCGGCTAAAGCCTGGTATGATCATCCGTAACTGGACTGCCCTCAAAGGCTACCTTGGCGATACCATCAGGGTAGCAGAAGTGAAAGATATCGAGATTGTGATTCAGGCGCCAAAGGCGAAAAACCTGCAACACATTTCGCGAGAGGAGTTCGGAAAAGTATGGGAGGTCTGGCGAGCATATAAGTCGGGCCGATTCCAGCGGCAGAACATCCGCGAAATGACCTTTTATTCAAAATACATCATCAGCATCCTGCACTGGCTGGATGAGGCTAATAAATAATTCTATTAAATCAGGGAGTTTGGATGAGCGTCCAAGAAATATTCAAGACTTTGATTAATGCTGCCACTGCAGAATTAGAAAAGGTTCAGCAGGGAGGCGCGGCCTTTCTATCGCGGGGAGATACCGTCAGCGCACGGAAAGCGATTGATCAAGCTGAGAAAATACAGGCGTTGATCCGCTCGTTGAAGATGTTGGCCGAACAATGGGAAGCAATGATTCCATCCGTTGGAGATCAGGGAGTCGCTGAGCCCGCGACGGGATGGGAACGAACCCCTCCCGGGATCTTAACGCCGCGAGCGCGGTATCGGCTGCCCATATTACGTGCGCTGGTCGAGATGGGCGGCAGCGGTCAAACAGCACGAGTGCTCGACCGGGTGGGGCAGATCATGGTGAATGTGCTTAATGAGACAGATTTGATCGTTCCACCACACCGCAACGAACCGCGCTGGAGAAACAGAGCTCAGTGGGAGCGAAATACGATGGTGAACGAAGGTCTGTTGAGCAACCGGTCACCACGCGGGATATGGGAGATTACGGAAAAGGGGCGGGAATATCTTCGCGCGCGGTGAGGAGATCTGGCTATTGTTGTGCGAGGCCTAAATGTTCTGGTAGTTTGATAACAGGTTTGGGATTTATTTGGGGGTTACGGATCGCGACAGCACCCATCGCACACTTCCTGGATGTCATCCCAGACCTCGCCTGCGCTCCCAGGGGGGTGCTGCGCGCGGGGCGCCAAGGAAGAGGTTTACCTTTAGTTGCGGCTGGAACCACCATGGCTGATTTGATTGTCCGTCAGGCGATTTATGAATACTTATTCAGGATTGCCGAGAATTTTTCAATAATTCCATCCCTGACAGAACGAAAAGCATCCAGGATTTCTTCTTCAGTTCCTGTTGCTTTTGCGGGGTCAGGAAAACCGATGTGAATCCGCCTTCCTTTGCCCAACCAGACGGGGCAGTTTTCAGCAGCGTCATCACAGACGGTTACAACCAGGTCAAAGTCAATTCCTCGAAATTGCTCGGTGGATTTTGACACGCCGTTATGCGCTATGCCAATTTCCTGAAGTACTTTTATTGCCGTTGGATGCACATACCCGGCTGGTTGTGTGCCGGCGCTTTCGGCTTGCCATTGGTCTCCGTGACGCGCGTTCACAATTGCCTCGGCCATCTGCGAGCGGCAGGAGTTGCCTGTACAAAGGATTAGAATTTTTCGTTTATTATTGATCATGGCGATATTTTACCCAATACATCAGGTAATTTCCAATCGTCCATGGTTTTTCTCTATCGCCGAATGAAGTCATCCGTGTGGTTGCAAATCACCTTAACCCGGAAAATTCCCATCCCGGGCGGTTAGTGCTCGCATCTGTAAACTGCAGCGAGCCGGCAGGGTGGTGTGGATCACGGGCTGTTCCTGTTAATCTTCCTGGGTGTGTCATTCCACCCGGCTGGTAAGCTCAAGCGGGGTTCTGTAAAATTTCCTGGACTCTTGCTTCCAATTCTTCCAGGTTAGGCACATCGAAGGTGGAGAACAGCACCCCATCAACCACCACGGTCGGCACAGCTCGACCTTTTGTAATTAACACCCGCATCTGCAAACTGGCTTCTTTCGGCGCGCAATCCTCTTCGGACACATACTCTCTCATCTGTATTTCTTCAGGAAGAAAGTCTATTCCCCGCCTGAATACTACCAACCGGGCCTCATCGGGGTGGCGGCGGACGATCTCTTCCAGAACCTGGATTGTCTCCTCGCATTTCCTTGTCGGTGGGGTGGCGATTAATACTTCCAATTTGATGGGGATGGTCATGTCTCTATCTCCTTTTGTCTTTTGGAAGAAATCTCGAAGAGTTCCTGGCCAAGTTTTTCAAGCAGGCGTATCAGTGTTTCACGAATACTTGTGGAAAGGAGGGCAGCCTTGACAGTCGTTATCGCTTCTTCGATGGTGCAACCAGCCAAAGACTGTTCCAGGCTGTCCAAATCCTCACGCTGGCTGAACAAGATATCACCTGTGATCCGAGCATTTTTTATTCTATTATCCTCAATATCCGCCGATAATGATAAAACGCCTTCATCCGATCGATCCGCTACGGTAATCTGGCACTCCAGGGGCGAACCAAAGTTCCATTTGTCTGTGCCGTATTTAACCGCCAGTAATTCGGCAGCCAGCGTTTCTTCCGCCTCACTCAGTTCTCCCGGGACAAGTCGAATTCCCAGTACATCAGCGGCATGTTGGCTAAAACGTTCCATGACTTCTTGCGGATCTAACTCCCGCCCGACCTCTTGTGAGAGCGACGTAACCCGCTCCCTTACCGATTGGACAGGTTTATTTGAAAATTTTATTGCCGGAGGGGTAAGCGCCTGCTGCATGGCTTCGAAATTCATATTGATTAAGAAGGTGCCGCTTTGAACAAAAGCACGGTACCAGGAGAATTGGGCGGAGCCATATATTTTCCGATTTCCAACCAAGACATCATTGCGGCCACCAAATTGAGCGGCAACCCCGTAGTCCGCACAGGTGCGGATGATCGGTATGGCGAACAAACGGTAGCATTCTTCATCGGTTTGGGCGAGAAAATCTCTTTGGAAAAAGGCTGAAAAACAGAAACTCCCCATTTCATGATAAACCGCGCCGCCGCCGTTCATCCGGCGCACGATCTGGATGCCGTTGGCTTGGCAATAGAGGACATTTACTTCAGTCCATGTGTTTTGATTCACGCCAACGAACACGGCCGGGTAAACCCTGCGCAGGCGCAAGGTCGGCGGGCTATGGCCTTCATCCAGCAGGCGGGCAAGCGCTTCTTCAACAGCGAAATGGCGGCGCGCTTCGTGCACACCATCAATTAATAATCGCCATTCAGGGAGCATAATACTTGCATCGTTCCTTTTTGCATTCTTTGTTTCGAGCAGCGAACTCGCAGTGAGGTTTAACTGGCAGGTCGATACTCAACTCGCGTTTAAGGAAGTTTGACGCGGTCTCGATGGCCAGGTAAACGCTCTGTTTGCAGCACCGCGGACCACCCGCCTGCGCAATTGCTAACAGGGTTTCGGCTGATGCCTCTAAAGCCAATGACCGCTCGGAATCCTTCATAAAAGTCGCACCGGTTAATATTGAAACAAGCGCGCCGACACTGGTGGCGGCTCCGCATTCACCACGCGTGCCGCAAGCCCCTAAGGGAATACCCTTGGTCCGTTCGATGGCGGAAGCCAATCGCCCAGGTTTCAAATCCCGAATCCCGGCATTTCGTAAGGCAGATAAAAATGCGGGTGTCACCATGATGTGGTGCTGAGGGCTGTGCATTATGGACATGGGGTGCTTCATGATCAAGTTTACGATTTCTGTCGGATCGGTTTCTTGAGAGCCCTCGCACACGCGTTCAACCAAATCGGGCCAGTCTGCCAGTTGGCAATCTTCACAAAGGTAATGGCCCGCTGAGCAAATATAGCGCGCCACAGACTCCCGACCGCAAAACGTGCAAACAGCCGATCTATCAACCAGCGCTAATTCCTCGCCGCATATTGAACAGTAATAGGTCAATGCAACGTCCTCCTTTATGATGGTTCATCCGACCAGGGCCACATTCGCGCTTCAAGACTGTCGGGATAGAGCTGTATAATTTCCTGCATCGTACCGCGAAATGAACTTTTTTCTTTCGTCAATAAATATTCTGCCATACCACGCACAAATAGCATCGTCGCTGCCTTTGGATTGGAAGCGAATCGGCTCAATCCATCATCCATTAAATTGATTATCTGCAGGTACTTGCCGCGCGGAAAATCCAGCGCGGCCTGACCTAACCGCATCAAAACCCGGAAATCCTCAGCACCTAAATACCCATTAAAGGTGTACTGCGCATATCCTCTTGTATCCACAAAATAAAAAGATGGCGTCCAATAAGCCGAATATTTGGAGCGGACTTCCCTGTTTTTAAATATATCCTGACGAAGGGGTATAAACCACTGAATCAATTCTTTTTCCACATCAGGGTCAGGATAAGTTGAAGCGTACATCTTTCTGCATCCAGCACACTCATCGCGATGAAATTGCAGCAAGACGCCCTTACCTTCCGAACGGGCTTTTGTCAATGCGGTTGTTATTTCAGAATACCACCCCGTTTCAATATCCACAATGCACCTCCTGGGTTTTCATTCAGGAAAAATTTTCTTCTGGAGGGCCTGAATTTTCTCCTTTGTGGCAATTACCGATTCGTAAAAAAGCTCTTCCACCAGGGCTTCGTCAATTGTTTCCATTGGTGTTAATGATTTGATTTCCTCGAGATCCATGGTCGTGTGTTTTACCAGACTGGCCGTTCCCAGGACGACCTGAGCGGCGATCAAGCGCGCATCGGTGTCATTAAAACCAGCTTCAATCCCAGCTCGAATCAACCCAGCGATCACCGGAAGAACAGAGCGCATCGCAGCGCCACTTAATCCAGCGCACCAATTCATTTGTTCATCAAGGACTTCTATTGTCCCGCCTAAAGCCTCCAGAAGATCAAAAACAAGTTCGCGCGATTCCTTTGTTGCGCGTTCACTAAAACTAACCGGATTCATGCCGCGACCAACGAGAGACGGCATATTTGGCATGATGCGGGCTACATTCACTTGCTCCGGAACGAGCGCTTCGATTTTTGTTAGTGGAACGGCAGCGGCAAAAGAAATCAGCGTGTCACCGGGTTTTATAAATGGTCTTAACTGCTCGATAAGCGGAACGATTGTTTTTGGGCCGCTACAGAGTAGCCAGACTGTTACTCTGGGCGGCATATTTTTTGCTAGTTCGAAGACGGTTGCGCCAACCGAAGCCGCAACGGCCTGGGCTCGGTTCATATCCGTATCGTAAACCCAGAGTGCATTGGCAGGCACACCCATAATTCGCAACCGCTCTAACAGCATTTTCCCCACATTCCCAGCGCCAATAATTGCGAATTGACCCATTTTTAAGGTTGCCATGACCATTCCTTCCTGATCGAAAAATGGGATATTGTTACTATCGAATCCATTAACATATTACCATACCGTCCAGCCCTCTTTGTTGGATGTGACAATGCCTTTTGATCAGAAAAGCATCAATCTTTGGGATATGTGCCCCTGCTGCCGGTTTGTGCAGCGGATTAAATCGCTGACACCAAGTTAACCACGGGAGAGGAGTTCCATTGTTTGGATCCAAAGCGGGTTACTCAATATCCAGAATAACCTGGCCCGGGATTGTAAATCCATCCGGACCTCCCCTAATGCTTTTCTACAAGGTGCTGCGAAAACTCGGCAACTTGTAGAAAAGATGTTTTAACCAATAACAGGGACAATTCGCCTAGCCTTCAGAGACCATTTTTTCAATCTCTGCGACAGCCTGGTTGGTATCCATGTTGCGGATGTCGACTCCATGTAAATGTTCTGTATTGAAACCGGCCTCTTCCAGGGCATCGCGGAACATTTTGACCTGCATTGTTGGATCACAGGCGGCAACAAACAATTCGTCGGTCGAATTTCCTTTGAGAAGGGTGGTAAGGAATTGATCGCCATCCCTCGCGCACAATTGCGGGTGAATCGCAATGTAGTCAACTACTTTCTTGCGCCTGATCTCATTACCAACTTCGAAAATGTTCATTTGATGAAATGAAGGGCAGGTCCCCTGACAAACGCACAAGAGTAAACCCTTTTTTGTCATCATAACCTCCTTTAATGGTCTGTATCGCCAAAATAGGTAATGGCTTCGCTTGGGCAGATCTTTGCGCAGCCGCGGCAAAATTCAACACAGTTTTCAGGGTTTATCACGATTGGGAAAAAATCTCCCATGCTAAAAACGTCATTCTGGCAGAAATCTATGCAGGTGCTGCAGTTCGAACAAAGCTCTTCATTGATAATGGGGTACCAGTTTTGGGACATGTTATCCTCCAAAAATCGCCGAATCCGTCGCTATAAATGCGGTTTAGCGCAAAAACTCATTTTCGCAGCCATAGGTGGTACCGAGTGCTGGTTACAATGAGTTTTATGGTAACTCGGAAATATATTCAACATTTTGAATATAATTATACATTTCCCCTGCTTTGTTTTCAATATGATTTTCATCATCCATGCTTTCGTAAATCATCATCGACGTGGTCGATTATTGGCAAATTTACCGCAAGTGCTTTTTGGTGGCTAGTCAGGTTGCCCCTCTCTAATGCCCTGTTTGGATTTCTGTAGGATCAGGTAACGATAAAATAAACTTGCGGTAAGCATTTGAAAAATCATGGCAAGCGCTACTGGTAAGCCAGACAGTTTCGGCAGGCTGGTTAAGGCCAGTCCGACTGCAATAGGTAAGTTTTTCATCCCTGAGGCATAGGTTACTGCAATCCGGGTTCCCCAGCGTGTATTTCGTCCTAACCAGAAGGGGATTAAAAACCCCAAAGGAAAGATCAGGGCGAGCGATGTTAACAAAGGCGGTGTTTTATTCCAATTCGAGAAAATCAAACTGGCATTAACGTTACATACTGCGAACATCAGTAGAGCGGCTACTATGGCGGAAGAAGCTGGAAACACGGGAAGAATACCCTGCTGCTGCCATTTTTTCCCAAATAGCCAACGGATGGATATGCCCAACACCAACGGAAGCAATAATATTATGGTTAATTGTTGAAACATTTTCAGTGCATCAATGTTGATATCAGAACCCGCCAAAAGGAGCATCAGAGGTGGTATCAAAAATGGGGCGAAAACCATGGTGAGGCCGTTGATAGCCATCCCTAAGGGAACATCCCCTTTCAGTAACGCTGTCCAGACCGCGGCCATGCCAGCACAAGGAACGACTCCTACCAAAATCACCCCTGTCGCTAAATGTGAATCGCTGACAAAAAGTCGTGCCATCCCCCAACAAAGTAATGGCATAAACACAAAATTTAACAACAAACCAGCCGCGACTGCGGTTGGCTGGTAACGGACTTGCTTGAATTGCTGCGGCGTGATTGTCAGACTGATGAAAATTATCATCAGAAAGGTTAACAGATACGACCCTGCGGACAGGATTATCCCAGGTTGGGCTGTCCAAATTCCGAGGGATAATCCCAAGACCACAGCGCTGATGATAATGATCTGGTATTGCGTGCGAACCCACTCTGAGAAGGATAGTAGTTGTTTCATGGTTTGGTAATCAACTCAGGATTGTATCTTGGTGGTTATTTTCTCGCGGTTTGCCGTGTACACAGGCGTGATCAGACGGGAGCCCATGCTGAAGCTTAAGGTTTTATTGGCTGGCGAGCTTTTGTCGTTCGGAGGAAGGGGTTAATCATGGTTAAAACACTAAATCAATAATCATCTTCAAAGCGATTGCCCACAATAACACACCGATCACACGTTTGAGTTGAGCGCTGGTTATTTTCTTTTTCATTAGCTGTGAACCGATGATTGAACCGCCGGCAGCCATGAACGCCATGATACCGATGAACCAGGGGTCCAACCCGCTCATGGTTGCGTGACCGAGGAACCCTGATAATGAAGAGAAAACAACCACCAGCGCAGTCGTACCGGCAGCCATTTTGGCATCCAACCCTAACCAATTCAAAACTGGCAAAATAAAATTACCGCCGCCTACGCCCAGCAGCCCACCCAGAAAACCCGCGACGGTCCCGACTCCCACACCTGAGCCGATCTCAACCGGGCGGGAAATTGGGAATTCACGCTTGCTGGCTTTGTAAAAAAGCATCATTGCCCCAGCAAAGACCAAAAAGGCAGCGAACAGCGCCAGCAGGACCGTCTTATTGACGTGGGGTGTCACCCGTGCACCGACTGGCGCGAGTGCAACGGCTGTGATTAATATCGGAAGCCCCACCCGCCAGTTAATCAATCGTCCGCGCCAGTAATTGATGGTCGCAAACAACAGGCTGACCACATTCAGGAGCAGGGCAGTGGGGGTCGCTTCAGCCAGGGGAACACCCAGATAATAAAACAGCGGCACAAATAGAAAAGCAGCCCCCAGCCCTGCCATGGCAAGCAGCCCAGAAAAAACAAAAACTACGGCTGCGCTGATGAAATATATCTCTATGGACACTCTCGCCTGCGTTAGCGGTCGTACCCGGAGCAGGGAATACAAACATGCCGGCTTCCATCCACCCGCAGATAGGCCAGGGCAGTCAATTCGCCGCATGAATCGCAGGGTCGAAACCCCATTACTTCCGGAAGCCATTGTCCGGGATATTCGAAAACTTCTCCCACTTTGATGACCTCTTCAGCTGGAGCATTCCATACCAATTCCACCAATTCCATTTGATCTTCCAGGGGAATCTCATCTGGTGCAATTCCAGCTGCCCGTTGCTGCATGAAGGCGGATTCGGCAATTTGTTTTTGCAGTTTGCTCGTGAACACAACCCTTACGGCGCGGTTGCTGTCTTTTTCGATCAGAGTAAATCCCAGTTTGCCATAGGGCTGTTTGCGGATATTCCCCTTGCCAAAAGTGCAGCCGGTGGCATATTGCACGCCGTCGCCAAAGCACATGCCGCCATGTTCTTCGCCGATCTCGACAATGCCATACAGTTGAGTGCCGCCAGACCGCTTGACGCCCAATTTTTCCAGCGCAGCCAGCCCAACCCTGACTCCCGCCACACTTGCCCAGCAGCGGTGTCCGTGAAATTCAAGTGCTTTATCTAATACTTCCCGATTTTCCATGCGTATTTCTCCTCGTCTGTGATTTCTGTATGGTTCCTGGAGTGCCAAAAAACGACCGTTATTGGGAACGGTCCGCCTGTATGGTACTACAAGCCCTAGGTGGCAGACTCAAATCTGCCCTTTGCGCAAAATTTTTTGATCAGCAGGCTATTTGTATGGAAGCGTTAACGTTCAGGCTTACTGATCAAAAGGCAGATTATGGGATGTCTGCTCACATCATATTCAATTACCTGAATATTATTCTACTGCGAGTTGACTGATTTACAATAAGAAGAACGTCACAAAAATTTCATGACTATTAATATTAAGGGGACAGGCAGGTCTCCTGTTTTTCACTGACCGTGTCCACAGACATTTTTCCTGAGGATTGAGCGTTGGGACTGAAATGCCAGTGGTGGAAAAACTTTTGTGGGTCTGCCAGGCAGGTCAAACATGCACGCTTATCAAGGACCCGCGATCTGTCTCCACTTGTTCATCGTCATTTTTCACAAATCCCACAGGATTGGCATAACCATGACAGGGCTGTCTTGGAGTCATCCAAGACAGCCCATAAACCAACCTTACCATATTTTGATCCCAAAGAAGGCGGTGATGAATTTGACGGAAACATACAGGAAGTAAATCCCAAAGATTAATTTGAGAGTGGTTGGTTTAAAGCGTTTGATTACCGCTGCTCCAACCTGGGCCCCAACAACCGTTCCTGCTGCCAACACCAGGCCAGCGGAGAGATCGACAAAACCTCCTGCGAGTTTGATCACTCCTCCAACCAACGCCAATGGAATCATGGTTGCCAAAGATGTCCCCATGGTGATATAAACCGGGGCGCCAAACAGATAGATTAACCCCGGGACAAGGGCATAACCTCCCCCTAACCCCGCCACACCGGTGGCCAATCCAACGATAAGCCCAAAAACGCCCAGGCCGATCCCGGATGCATCAATTGAAGTACCTTCTTTTTGGGGTAGTCCTGAATGGCGGATTCCTTCCCAAATCATGCGCAGGGCAGGCCAAAGGAATAAAATCCCGAGGATAAAACCCAGTAAGGCAGATTGTTCGGAAAGTTTAGTGAACAACCAGGAACCAATTGCAACACCAATAACACCAATTCCGCCCAACCACATTACCGCCCTTTTATCCAGATTCTTGCGCACAAGATGTCCATAACCACCAGAAATCGCAGTAAAAATCACCGCAAAGAGCGTAGTACCCACTGCCAGGGGAGCCGGGTATCCCATCCAGAAATGCATAACCGGGAGCATAACACTGCAGCCGCCAGTGCCAATGATTCCGCCCAGGATACCGGCAAGAAAACCCACAATTAGGAGCAATGCCATGCGGCCAACCGTAACCTCTGGAACCCCTTCGGCAAGCGTATGTTTCCCAAAGCCAAAATGGAATGCTGCCACTACAGCAATCACCAAAAGGATTACGCCTGTCGGTATTTGTTTTTTTAGCCAATCTTTCATGATATCCTCCGCATAAGTTGTATAAATGAACTGAAACGTCACAACCTAATCATGGGAGGTGGCGACAAATCCACGCATTTGGGGAATTTTTTTTTCAGACACACACAGGGTCTGATGGCTGTCCTAATCATTTTCATCCAATCCTGATTTAATCAATATCTCGCCTGATGTTAACCAACTTGTTTGCATGTAAATCAGGCAATGTTTCAACTTTTCGGATGATATGAAATTCAGGCGTTTCCAACCCTGGCGTTCAGAACTGATCAACCCCGCCTGACGCAAGACCATCAGATGTTGCGAAATACAAGGTTGTCGTCGATTTAAGTACTTTGTCAAATCACAAACGCAGCACGGACCGTTGAGAAGGCGAAACAATATCCGCAATCGTTGCTGGTTTCCAATGATGCGAAGAAATCCTGCCAGCTCATTCAGGTTGTTGAATTTGGGTTCGTCAAGTGTTTGCATTGAACCCTTCCTGAGTGCACTCATAAATCATATTCAAAAAAGTATATATTATATATTAGCCATATATTATTTCACAAACACGTGTCGATATAAATAAATCAGAAATGAGGATTATCACTATTTTGTGACAAAATAAACATTTTGTCCTAATAATTTCGTACAAAATTATACCTAAACCTGCTCCTGGATATCCTGTACTGCATGAAATTAAAAAAAATGCCTCTTAAAATAATTGAGTAAATTGCCGGCGCGTATGAACAAATCAAATTGGTTATAATGAATGTCACCCCGCATCTTTTTGCTAGTTGAATTTTTATTTTATGAATACTATAAGGTATCTACCTGGCTGCTTTGTGCTTTTACTGCCGATCTTCTTTCTTGCTGCCTGCATCCCCCAGACATCTCAGCCGGCTGCCGGGTACGTTGATTTGAGTGCCCTCCAGCCACTTGAGCCCGTACAGCAAGAGATTACTCCCCTGCGCGTGGCGGTGGCTTCGGTTGTGTCTCCCAAAGGGACGATTAAATCCTACGAGCCTTTGTTAGCCTACTTTGAAACGTACTTTAACCGGCCGGTAGAGCTCGTTCAGCGCCGTACCTATCTTGAAACCAATGAGTTGATCGCAGAGGGTAAGGTGGATCTGGCATTTGTATGTACCAGCGCGTATGTAGCGGGTCACGACGATTTTGACATGCAATTGTTGGCAGCGCCCCAAGTCAATGGGGAAACGATCTATTATTCTTACCTGATCGTCCCATCCGACAGCCCAAGCCAATCGATAATGGATTTACAGGGTAAAGTGTTTGCGTTCACCGATCCAATTTCGCTGAGCGGCAGAATGTATCCAACTTATCTGGTTCAATCCCTTGGTTACAATCCGGAGGATTTCTTCTCGCGCACTTTCTTTACTTATAACCATGATGAAGCCATCCGCGCTGTGGCCAATAAACTGGCCGATGGCGCTGCAGTAGATAGCCTGGTGTATGAATTCGCGCTGGCGCGTGATCCCGGGTTAGGCCAAAAAATACGAGTCATTCATCGTTCACCCCCCTTTGGTATTCCGCCGGTGGTTGTCAGCCCCAGGTTGGATGAGAGCATCAAATTAGAGCTGCAAAAAGCCATTTTGAATATGGGCGCGACGGCCGAAGGGCGCGAAGCCCTGGAATCAATCGGGGTGGAAAAATTCACCACCATTGAAGATCAGGCTTATGATAGTGTTCGTTTGTTAATTGCAGATGTCGAAAACAATCGCTGATTCCCTGCGGTTTCAACATTTTTTTGACCGTTTCTGGTCTTATGCCGGGGCAGTTAGTATTCGCACAAAAATCCTTGGATTGGCGGTTGGCCTGGTTCTGTTGGTCGGATTGGGGAATACCCTTCAGACCCGCTGGGTGCTTACCAGCAATATGGAAGTTCAACTCCGAAATCAAAGCGTTTCGGTGGCGCGCGATTTGGCAGCTCGAGCCGCTGACCCGATTTTGCTCAATAATCTGCTGGCCTTGCAGGATCTGCTCGACGAAACGAAACTGAACAACGCCAATTGCCGTTATGCGTTCATTCTGGACCCTCAAGGTCAGGTCCTGGCGCACACCTTTGGCGAGGGCTTTCCAGCCGGCCTGATTCAACTGAACCAGCCAATCGAAACGGAACACCATAGTACCGTGCTCATTGATACCAACGAGGGGCGTGTATTTGATACCGCCGTCCCCATCCTTAACGGGAAGGCGGGCACCGCCCGTATTGGTTTATCGAATGTAGAGGTGGTTCAGGCGGTATCACGCGCCACCCTGCAATCACTGACATATATAGGGATTGTTCTTTTGCTTGGGACGGTGGTCGCTATTTTGCTGACCCACATTTTGGCTCGGCCGATCCTAGAATTGGTCGAAGCGACTCGGGCAGTCTCGCGCAATGATTACTCGCGCCGCGTTCATCCCTGGGCAGATGACGAATTGGGTACCCTGGCCAAGGCTTTTAACCAGATGAGCGACGGCCTGGCCCAGGTGCATGTGCTGCGAAGGGAACGAGAAGTGTTACAGCGCCAGTTACTTGAAAAGATTATCACTGCCCAGGAAGAGGAACGCCGCAGGATCGCCCGCGAGTTGCACGACGGCGCTTCACAGTCGCTTACCTCGCTGCTGGTAGGATTGCGGACGCTCGAATCCAACTGTTCCAGCCTGGACCCGCAGGTCGTGCGAGATCTGCGCAATATCGCCGCCCAGACGTTGGATGAAATCCACAGCCTGGCAATGCAGCTACGTCCGCGAGCGCTGGATGATTTGGGGCTGCCGGCGGCTTTAGAGCGGCTGGCGCAAGATTGGCAGATACGCTATAAGACTCCGGTTGACCTGGCGATCACCCTGGGTGAGATGCGTCTTTCTGATATGATTGAAACAACCTTGTACCGGATCATTCAGGAAACCCTGACGAATATTGCCCGGCATGCAAATGCCCACTCGGTCAGTATTTTGGTTGAGCGCCGTGATGGTAATGTCATTGCGGTGGTGGAAGACGACGGTCAGGGATTTGAGGCTGGTGCCGCTGCGGATGAAAATCGCCTGGGATTGATGGGGATGCGCGAGCGGGCCGAGCAGGTCGGGGGAAAATTGACGATAGAGAGCCGTCTTGGGGCGGGCACCAGCATTTTTGTGGAAATCCCTTTAGCCAGGGAGGAGAGTACCCATACCGATGAAGAAACGCATCCTTTTAGCGGATGACCATGCCATATTGCGGTCCGGCTTGCGTTTAATGCTCGCCGCGTACGAAGAGTTGGAAATTGTGGGCGAAACTTCGACCGGGACCGAAACTCTGGCGCAGACTGAGGCCCTACAACCTGACCTGATTTTGTTAGACCTGAGCATGCCAGGGATCAGCGGATTGGATATTTTGCCCGTCTTGCGTAAATCGGCTCCAGGGGTGAAAATTCTGGTTTTGACGATGCACGATGATAAGCATTATTTACAGCAAGCGCTGCGCAGTGGTGCCTCCGGATATGTGCTAAAGAAAGCAGCCGACACAGAATTAATCACGGCCATTCAGGCTGTCCTTTCCGGTGAGTTATATGTCCATCATTCCATGATGCGTTTCCTGCTGGAAGACATGCTGCCAGGGAATGAGGTTCACTCACAGGTTGACCTTTGGGACACATTGAGCGATCGCGAGCAGGAGGTCTTGCGGCTGGTTGCGCTTGGTTATACCAGTGTTGAGATCGCAGAGAAGCTCACCTTGAGTGCGAAAACCGTTGAAACCTATCGCGCCAGGGGAATGGAAAAACTGGGCATTCGCAACCGCGCTGCCCTGGTCCGTTTTGCTCTTCGGCGCGGCTTGATTTCTGCAGAATAAGAGCGGCGGTTGTAGGGGTTATCCTTACATATTTAAGGAAACAAGCGGACTTTTCCTGCTTTAAGGCGGGAGATTAATCGTTTAAAGTGTAGGTTGATGGATTACGGGTCGCATGGGACAACCCAGTTTACGCATTCCCCTGAGGAGAGAAATGATGAATAAAGAGGAACAACAGCCAACGCTAACGCGGAAAGGTTTCTTAAAGATCCTGGGGGTTTCTGGGGCGGCCCTGGCGTTAGGCCGCTTCGCTCCGCCTCGCCGGATCTATGCTAAACCACAGGTCGATACACCGGCGCCCAATCTCTCCCTTGAAGTAAAAGATGATGCGGATGTATTGATCCGCATGCAGGATGAATTACAGCGTGCGTTATCGAAAAAGCCCGAGCAAAGGCGTTGGGTGATGGTAATAGACCTGCGAAAGTGCGTGGGATGTCATGCCTGCACCATTGCCTGTATTGCTGAAAATAAACTCCCGCCCGGTGTCGTCTACCGCCCCGTGATTGAAAAAGAAATCGGTGCCTATCCTAATGTTTCCCGCCTGTTTATTCCCCGCCCGTGTATGCAATGTGAGAATCCTCCCTGCACACCAGTATGCCCGGTTAATGCCACGTACACCAACGAAGAAGGCGTTGTAGTGGTTGATTACGAACAATGTATTGGCTGTCGCGCCTGTCTGACCGCCTGCCCATACGGAGCGCGCACCTCAGATTTTGGTTACACCTACACAGAGGATACCCCGGTTGTCGAGGGTAAGATCGTCGGTCAAAAAACGGCCGATGACTATGAACGAGCGACCAATTATGAATATGGAAAGGGTTACGCCCGTTCTGGCAAGCATGGTTCTCCGATCGGAAACGCGCGTAAATGCCATTTTTGCCTGCACCGCATTAAGGATGGATTGTTGCCTGCCTGTGTGACAACCTGCATAGGCCGCGCTACATTGTTTGGTGATGCCAACGACCCTGCCAGCCTGGTGGCAGAAATGATTTCTAAACCCAACGTGATGGTGCTGAAAGAAGAGTTAGGAACCCATCCGCGGGTTTATTATCTTGTCTAAATAGGAGCGGGAAATGAGCAAAGCGATGACTTTAAGGAAAGGCCTGTACCTCCTTGGAGGGCTTGCACTGCTTCTTGGTCTGTGGGGATTCTTCCTGCGTTTTACTGTTGGCGAACGAGATGTGAATTATGGTTCTTACGTGACCTGGGGCATTTGGGTCGCGATGTACCTGTTCTTTGCCGGTGTATCCACCGGAGCCTACATGATCGCCACGCTGGATTATTTGTTTGGTGTCAGGCTATTCAAGGGCACCGGAAAATTGGCCTTGTGGGGCGCACTGGTCACCATGCCCGCTGCGCTGGCTACTATCGGCATGGATCTGGGCCACATGGAACGCATTTGGAAGGTCTATCTGCAGCCGAACTTCGGTTCAGTAATGGCCCAGATGGTGTGGGGGTATACCTTGTTTTTCGCGATTATCTTGATTTCCCTTTGGGGCGTTGTCCGCAAACCGCAAGCGCTATGGATCAAGCCGGTGTTTTCTCTTGGTTTATTCGTGGCCATCTTCTTAAGTGGAGGCGTTGGCGCTTTGTTGGGGGTAAATGCAAGCCGCGCTTACTGGCATGTCGGGCTGCTTCCGGCTCAGTTCCCCTTCTTTTCATTGGCTTCTGGAACTGCGTTGATGCTTGTGGTTTTTGGATGGCTGCTGCCCGCCAAGGATGAGCGCCGTGCTCAACAACTGCGGGTCTTGGGTTTGATGACGGTCATTTTAGCGATCATTAAGTTGTACTTCTTATGGACGGATTTTTCGCAGTCGATCTACGGCGGTGTACCTGATAATGTTCAGGCTGTTACCGCTGTGCTCTTCGGAGATTACTGGTGGGCTTTCTGGTTCTTGCAGTTAGGTATCGGCACGCTGTTGCCGGTAATCATCTTGCTGCAGCCCAGGTTGGGAAAAGACGGCCGCTGGGCGGGTGCAATGGGTTTGCTTGTCCTGCTTGGTTTTATTGTCGCTCGAGCAAACATTATTTTTCCAGCCCTGGTTTTCCCCGAGCTGGAAGGGTTGGCAACCGCATTTTACGGTCCTCATTTGGGATATGACTACTTTCCCAGCCTGATGGAATGGTCAGTCGTATCTGGGGTAATTGGTGCAGCGGTGTTAGCCTTTCTGGCGGGCACAGATTTTCTCCCAATCTTCAAAGAAAAATCTCAGGAGGCAGTTTCATGACACAGGAAAACGTCTCAGTTCCGAAATCTATGACCCGGCGAGACTTTCTGCGCAATGCCGGTTTGGTTGGGACTTCGGCTGCATTTTTGGGTATCACCCCGGCTTATTTGTTAGCCCAGCAGGAAAGTAACGAATATGGAATGATTCCTTTACACTCCTCCGAAAACCAGATTTACTCGGTTTGTCTTCAATGCAACACAATTTGCGGCATTAAAGTTAAATTGCTGGATGGGGTGGCGGTCAAGATTGACGGTAATCCTTACAGCCCGTGGACGATGACCCCCCACATAGACTATGAGACTCCATTTGCCAGCACAGCCAGGGTCGAGGGTGCCATATGCCCCAAAGGACAGGCTGGTTTACAGACCGTTTACGATCCTTACCGGATCGTCAAGGTGTTGAAGCGCAAGCCGGGCTCCCGCCGGGGCGAAAACAAGTGGGAAACCATCGGCTTCGACCAGGCATTAAAGGAAATCGTTGAGGGCGGCAACCTCTTCGGAGAAGGCAAGGTACCTGGCCTGCGTGAATCTTATGCATTAACAGACCCTGCGGTCGCAAAAGCCATGTCCGATGCGGTCAAGAAGATCTTGAGTGAGAAAGATGAAGACGCAAAAAAGGCTTTGGTTGAGGAATTTAAAACCACCTTTGCTGCGCACCTTGATAAGTTGATCGATCCAGATCATCCAGACCTTGGGCCGCGCAACAACCAGGTGGTCTTCAACTGGGGGCGGTTGAAAGGTGGGCGCAGCGATTTCATTAACCGTTTTTTCCGTGATGGTTTTGGCACCACGAACACGCACGGCCATACGACCGTCTGCCAGGGTTCACTTTATTTCACCGGCAAAGCCATGTCCGAAAAATATGAGGATGGTAAATGGACCGGCGGCGACAAATTTTACTGGCAGGGGGATATCCGCAACAGTGAGTTCATCATCTTCGTGGGCGCCTCTCCATTCGAGGGGAATTACGGACCCCCGTTGAGATCGCCAAAACTGACCACCGGGGTAACCGAAAATGGCGCAAAATACGTGGTGGTAGACCCTCGTTTATCGAAAACAGCTGGAAAAGCCTGGAAATGGCTGCCGATTCAACCCGGTATGGAAGGCGCCATGGCGTTAGGGCTGATCCGCTGGATCATCGAGAACCAGCGCTATGATGCTGCCTATCTTTCTGCGGTCAACAAGGCAGCGGCGGTGAAAGCTGGCAACCCTACCTGGACCGAGGCAGCCTGGTTGGTAAAGCTGGATAAAGACGGAAAACCAACCACTTTCCTGCGCGCCAGCGAGATCGGGCTGCGCCCTAAAGAGCCGCGCCAGATGATCAGCGATCCAGACAAAACCTATGAATTCGATTATTTTGTCACTCTCCGAAGCGGCCGTCCGGTGGCTTTCGACCCTTACGCCGAGGACGAGAGGCAGGCCGTGAGCGGAGATTTGTTTGTGGACAATGTCCAGTTGGGCGATTTCACCGTCAAGTCGGGTCTGCAGATTATCGCCGATGCTGCCTTTGAGCGGACAGTAGAAGGGTGGGCGAAATTGTGCGGATTAGATCCATCTGACCTGGCGGTGGTGGCAAATGAGTTCACCAGCCATGGTAAAAAGGCCTGCGCCGATATTCATCGCGGTGTTTCTCAGCATACCAACGGTTTTTACAATGTCCTGGCCTGGTACACCTTGAATGCGTTGATTGGCAACTATGATTATGCCGGGGGGATGATCAAGCTTTCGACCTATGATTCGGTCGGTGGAAAAAAAGGTCAGCCCTTCCCGCTTTCAAAATTGGCTGCCGAAAAGCAGGTTCCCTTTGGCACCTCGATCATCCGTCACGATGCCAAGTACCAGGAATCAACCTTGTATTCCAGTTTACCAGAGGATAAACGCTATCCCGCTAAAAGAAACTGGTACCCCTTAGCCAGTGATATTTATCAGGAGGTCATCCCTTCAATTGGGGACGGTTATCCGTATCCGGTAAAGGCTCTCTTTTTGTACATGGGGTCGCCGGTATATTCATTGCCTGCCGGGCATAAAATGATCGAGATCCTCTCGGACCCGAAGAAATTGCCTTTGTTCGTTGCCTTTGACATAACGATTGGGGAAACCTCGATGTTCGCCGACTACATCTTCCCCGACACCAGTTACCTGGAGCGCTGGGAATTCAACGGCTCTCATCCTTCTGTTCCCTTTAAAGTTCAGGGAATCCGCCAGCCGGCCATTGCTCCGCTGGTCGAAGAGGTGAAGGTATTTGGTCAACCCATGCCGGTCAGTCTGGAGGCGGTATTGTTGGGCCTGGCTGAAACGCTGGGAATGAAAAACTTCGGCAAAGGTGGTCTGGGTGAAGGTGGAGATTTTCTCCACCCTGATGATCTGTACCTGCGCATGGTTGCCAACCTGGCATTTGGCGAGAAGGAGGACGGCTCAGACGCCGTACCGGACGCGGATGCGGAGGAAGTGCGGCTGTTTGAAGCCGCGCGCAAACACCTGCCGAAATCGGTTTTCGACCGTGACCGCTGGAAGGCGATCGTTGGGCAGGATTTGTGGCCGAAGGTTGTTTATGTCCTCAACCGGGGCGGCCGTTTCCAGAATTTCGCTAATGGTTATAAGGGTAACCAGGTGGCAAATAAGTATGGACGGTTGGTCAACATTTACCAGGAGAAAACCTACGGGGTCAAAAGCGCCATGACCGGAGAGCATCTGGCTGGGTATGCCCGATATGTTCCCCCTCAATTGGATGTTACCGGTAAACCAGTCAATGATGGGCAGGAATACGATCTGCGTTTGATCACCCACCGAGAGATCATGCAGACCAAGAGCCGCACTTCGGGTAACTACTGGCTAAACGCGTTGTTACCTGAAAATGCGGTCGTTATGAACGCTGTGGACGCCCAGCGTTTGGGTTTAAAAGACGGCGAGCAAGTCAAGATCATTTCCGCTTCCAACCTCGAAGGAGTCTGGGATTTATTGAACGGCACCAAGGTGCCCATGATTGGCAAAGTCAAAATTGTGCAGGGGATGCGTCCGGGCGTGATTTCGTTTGCGCTGGGATTTGGTCACTTCGCCTACGGCGGGGTGGATTTTACCATCGATGGCGACCGCATCCAGGGTGACCCGCGGCGAACGCGCGGGCTGCATGCCAATGCTGCCATGCGGGTTGACCCTTATTTGGGAAATACACCGCTGGTTGACCCGGTGGGCGGCAGCGCTGTGTTTTATGACACGATGGTAAAAGTGGTAAAGGTCTGACAACCTTCGTGGAGAGAGAGTTAGCAAAAAATGCCTTTCTCCCAGATGCCCATCCGGGCACATAGGATCAAGAGATGAAAGATATACAGGTTCTTCTTGAACAAAGCGCAGCCATGCACCGCCACCTTTGCCCGCGCCAGGTCTTAGGCGTGCGCATCGGTATGTACGCCGGAGAAATCTTAATTCTCGACCTGCCGCAAACTGAAAAACGGTTATACACCATTGCCGAAACAGATGGCTGCGCCGTGGATGGTATCTCTGTGGCCACGAACTGCTGGGTGGGCCGGCGTACCCTGCGGATCGAGGATTACGGAAAGGTGGCAGCCACCTTTGTGGACACCCTGACAGGAACGGCGGTCAGAATTACCCCGCGATCAGGTATCCGCCAGGCAGCCTTGAATTACGCACCGGAAGCAAAAAATAAGTGGCAAGGACAGTTGTTGGGCTATCAACGCATGCCGGCAGAAGAACTTTTATCGATCCAATGGGTACAACTCAACCGGCCGGTAGAAGAATTAATCAGCAAGCCCGGTCAGCAGGCCGTTTGCGATGTTTGCGGCGAAGAGATCATGAACGAACGTGAAATCATCGTAGGTGATACCGTTTTTTGCAAAGCCTGTGCCGGTCAGGCCTATTATCACCGGGCGGGGCAAGAGTTGCCAGCCGGAATATCCCTGTTGGTCAGCCATGCTGGTAGACACTGAACACCGCCAGTCGGGGAATTTCTCCCGAATGCGGGTGGGATTAAAACAACCCCTTACCCCCGAGCAAAAATGGGCATACGAAACCAACCATCATAATTTTCCAGCAGCCTGATTTTTCGTCATTGCTCGGCTACTATTGGAAATTATTCAAATTTCAAGATTGGTACTGTTTCGCTTTGAACACAATGGTAGGCAAACAGGTACATACCCGCGGACCAGGCCTGATGTGGATATCCCATTGGTTTTCCGGTTCGCCCATGGCACCATTCGTTAAACTCCCATTCCTGTTCTACTCCCAGGCGGTTTACCTCAGCAAGTCTGCTCAACTGATACCTGGCCTGATCTAATCGACCGGCCTTTACCAGGGCGGCAATGTAAAAGCCGCCCACGAACGGCCAAATACCACCATTATGGTATTGTTCCGGTAAGTTGAGATTGTTGTTACGATAATACTCGCGCCAATCTTTATTCCCCGGATAAATAATTGGATTCAGCACTCTCACGGGGTAGGGGTCAGCGATTCCAACCTGCTCAAGATAATCAAGAATTCGTTTTTCCTGGGCAGAATTGGCCACCCCAAAAAGAATTGCCAGCAAGTTGCCAAACACATCGCAATAATCGCCAAAATCACGAAAAGCCACGTAAGGCAAAAAGTAAGGTCGTTTGACCAAGACTGGATCAATCTGGCTTAAGGTGTGGCGCCATTCCATGTGTCCAGGGCAATCTGGTCCCCACTCCTCCTGGTTCTCAACGCCAACCCACAGGACGATCCGGATTTTGTGGCGCACGTCAATTGTATGTGAAAACTAACACGAACTAGATGGTAAATTATTATATACTTGGGTAGCTGTCTACGTACTAATCTTCTGGGCGCAACACAGGGGGACATCGCAATGAGAAATCCGCATGGAAAAATATTGTCAAACGCTAGATCCATTCTTACAATCATAGTTTTCATAACATCGACTTTTTCTCCGACTGTCCAAGCAGCACCTGTTCCTGTTCGCCAGGGGAATCTCTAAAGTCAATCCTTGGCACATTCCGATTCGGATCTAAATTTTAATTTTGTACAATTTTGTCACCGATATGCCCACTCTCTTGAGAGGTGCCGACTGCGTACTGGGTAAAGCGGGCGGGCTGACTGTAACCGAGACACTGGCGTGCGGCCTGCCTTTGATCCTGGTCAGTGTCATCCCAGGGCAGGAAACTGGCAACGCGGATTATGTGGTCCATGGCGGGGCGGGCGACCTTGCGCAAAGCCCGGTCGAGGTCCTCGAGGTTATGTGCCACTGGTTAGAAAATGGAAGAGAAGTCTATAACCAGCGGGTGCAAAACGCCCGCCGTTTGGGTTACCCCCGGGCTGCCTACGATGTGGCCGACCTGATTTGGATTGCCGCCAAAGAGGCAGGTCAAGAGATGAGCTTGAAGTAACCCGCGTTTCAGGTTTTATTGGTGGTCTTTCTCTACCTTTGAAAACGCCAATAACTCCCCTGTCACCTGCCTGGCCTGGTGAGTCATCCGGTCCGCCGGACTCAACCGCGGTAAAATAAAACTCACGGAGGCTCGCCATGCAGAAAAAAGTCGTTTTCATTACCGGCGCCAATGCCGGTATCGGGTTTGCCGCTGCTGAGAAATTCGCGCAGTCAGGCTATACGGTAATCCTTGGCTGCCGAAACGCCGCCCGGGGTGAAGAAGCCCGCGGGCGCATCCTCGCCAGCAGCCAAAACCCGGATGTCCACCTCGTGCAGATCGATCTCAGCCTGCAGGCTTCCATCCGGCAGGCGGCAGCGCAGCTGGCGGACAGGTTGGAGCGCGTCGATGTTCTAATCCACAATGCGGCGGATTTTGATATCAGCCGCAAGGCGCCTGTGTACACAGCCGAGGGGATCGAATCGGTCTGGGCGACCAACCATATCGGCCCGGTTGTGCTGACCGAACGACTGATGCCGCTGATCGAAAAGAGCCCGCAGGGCCGCATCCTCACGGTCGCCTCTCAGGGATTGATTGTGCACCCCAACCTGAAAATCAACCACGCCGACCCCGAATTCCGCCGCGGGTCGTTCAGCGTGGAAAAGGCCTATTACCACTCCAAACTTGCCCAGGTGATGTATACCTACTGGCTGGCGCAGGAACTGCAGGGCAGCCCCATCACGGTCAACTGCATCCAGGTCCCTAATGTGAAGATCGATATCAGCCGCTACCCGCACCTGTCATCATTCTCGAAGTGGATGTATTCGCTGAAGAGCCGCTTTGCCATCAGCCCGGAACAAATGGCCGAGACCTATGTCTACCTGGCGTCCTCGCCCGAGCTGGCAGAGGTCAGCGGCAGGTACTTCAATGACAAGAACCAGCCGGTTCAATCGTCCAAATACAGCTATCGGGTGGAGGAGATCCATAAACTGATGGAGACCACCCGGCGCTTCGTGCGTGCGGAGTGAGGCAGACCCTGGCGAAGCCATCCGCCAGGAACTTTCCCGCTGGTTGTTTGACGCGAACCCACTCCCAGGTTTGAAGAAGCCGGGGATGTCTCAGCAGTTCCTTAACGGTATATAACCGGCAAAAATGCGCGCACTTCCAGCAGACCCAGGCGGTACACCGCCGTGCTGCCGTACAGGTGTCCGTTAAACGGCTCGAGTTTGAGGTAATACACCCCCGCCGCGGGCGCATCCAAGCGCAGGCTGGCCGACTGCCCCGCCCAGGGGGCCGCGCTGCTGCCAAGCGGTGTGGTAGTGTCACCGGCATACAGGCTCAGGCGTACGGCCGCGCCGCCGCTGACCGAACCGGCGTGGATCATGTAGGCGCCAGCCTTGCTGACCTCCACCCGGAACCAGTCCGGGTTGCCGGCCGGGCACAGGTTACCCTGCGGCGCGCTGCCCATGGTTAAGGCCCGCGCCCCTGCCGGGGTGTCGTCGTCCGGTTCGAAGCTGTCCGGGCCGCAGTCAATCAGGCCGGGCATCACCACGCTCAGCTCGGCTGCCCCACCTGCTGGCCAGGCTTCCGCCTGGTTGTTGATATCCAGCGCGCGCAGGCGGAAGGCGTAGGTGCTGCCCGCCTGGCCGCTGAACCAGGCCGAGCGCGATCCGCCGGCGAGGGTCATGCGGTTGGCATCGTTCCAGTCGCCCGGCTCGGTTCGCCACTGCAGCTCGAAGGCGCTGATGGGCGCGCCGCGCTCGTTGGCATTCCAGTCCAGGCGCACGGCGGTCGTGTCGCTGAAGGTCTCCACGCCGCTGAGCTGGCTTTCGGGCGGCGGGCAGGCGTGGTCGACGTTGATGGTGCGCGGGCTGAGCGCGTCAGCGAGGTTGCCCTCATGATCCCACACGCGCAGCGCCACCTCCACCGCGCCGTTCAGCGGTCCGGCTTCGCACAGGTTGGCATCCCAGTCGTACAGCCCGGGCTGCACCGGTTGGGCCACCTTCGGCCCGACCGCCAGCCACTGCCCGTTGACCCGCGCCAGCAACTGGACGGCCGTGACGCGCACGTCGTCGTCGGCTGCGGCGGTCACGTCGATGAAGGCTGTGCTGCCGGCATGCACGGTCGCGCCGGGCGCCGGACGCGAAAGAGATCCCGTGGGCGGGAAGGCGCCCAGGTTGCCCGAGACATACCAGTCGTTGGCCGGGTTGCGCGGGTCGGATTTATCCCCCAGGCACTCCGTGGCGCCGTCGTAGATCGGGAAACGCGTCACTTCGTAGCAGTTGCGCGGGATGCCGTTGTTGATGGGCACATCCGTGAAGCGGATGTCGACCGAGCGTCCCCAGTAATAATTCGATCGGCCCATCCAGACGCTGGTGGTGACCATGAAGTGCACGTGCTGCGAGGTGCTGTAGCCGGTGTCGTCGCTGTCGCCGATGTACTGCCCGCGCTGCACCCAGGTGCCCGGAGTAAGCTTGTCCGGGATGGTGCCGTACGCCAGGTGCAGGTAGATCTGGAAGGTGCCCTCGCTCACGTTGCGCAGCACAATGTAGTTGGTGCAGGTCGGGCTGCCGTCCGGGCAAGTGTCGCGTGAGGCGTACACGCTGCCTTCCTTGGAGGCCAGCAGAGGGAAATGCCACGCATCGGTAAAGTCGTAGGCGTAGCGGCAGAACTCCTCCTCGCAGGAGGGGTAGCCCAGCTCCGGGATGTCCTGGAAATGGCTGATGGAACCCTCCAGCCAGCGGGCGGTGCCGGCGGCGTAAGGCAGGTAGTAGCCCGTCAGCGGCGCCTGGATGGTGTTCGAGTCCAGGGCAGCCTCCAGCGGCGCGGGCTGCTGCTCGAGGGGCAGTGCCTCTGGCGGCAGCGCCGCCAGCAGATCCTCCCAGCCCGGGTCGCCGGGCAGCAGCGCCTGCCAGCCGCTTTCGGTGCGCTGCGCCAGCGCCAGGCCCGGCTCGCTCGCCAGGATTCGCCCGTGGTCGTCGCGCAGCGCCAGCCACAGCACGGCGCTCTCTCCGCTGGCGCTGACGAAGGCTTCGTCCAGCTCAGGGGTGAACAGGTCGAAGGTCAGCGGGCGGCTGCCGTCCGTCTGGCCAACGCGCTGGTGGAAGGCGGCTTCCAGGTCGGCGCGGATATCGTCCGAAGCCAGCAGCAGCGGCGGGTCGGTGGGCGCCGCCAGCAAAAGAGCGGTAATTCCTACCAGTAAGAAGATCCTGAATCGCGTGTGCTCCATCATGAGTCGCCAGTCTATGGCCTGAAATCACGGTTTTGGCGGCGCAGGTACGCCGCCAGGTGTCAGAAGGTTTGTAAATTCAATGTAATTTATCACAAGAATCCTGATTTGGTTAACCCAATATCGGGTTGGATTTCCCTGGCAATGGCAACCCGGCGGGGATGTGGATTACAGGCCGGTTTTCTTGCCAGTCGCTGCCCCCAGCCTTAAGCAGAAAACCTGCCCCGGGGATGGGGCAGGTTTCGGTGCTGGGGACTGACGCGGGTTTCTAGGTGTGATTGACGGTCAGTCTGCCCTTCTCCTTGCGGGTCTGGACCAGCACTTCGGTATAGTACTTGTTGTAGGTGCAGCACCCGATCGGGCTCTGCTGGATGAGCAGTTCCAGGCAGTTGTCGCAGGCGGTGCAGTATTTGATCTCGTCCAGGCGGTTTTCTCTCACCTTGAGCGGCAGCAGCGGGTCGGCGAAGGACTGCCTGCCCAGCGCGATCATATCCACGTAGCCTTTGGCGATGTTGGCGGCGCCGTAAGCCAGCAAGGCGCTGTCTTCTTCTGTCACGGCGTGCAGCTTGTTGTTCTTGCCGCTGCCAAAGACCGAGTAATTCGAGCCGATCACCACCGTCTCGGGTTTGAGATTCTCGCGCAGCACCTTGGCGAAATACTGGTGCAGGTAAGCGAAGTACGGGTGGGTTTTATCGGCCTGAGTCAGGCTGATGGTGATGGAGGGGCTGCCCGCCGATTGGATAAAGTACTGCGCGCCGCGCTCCTCCAGACCCTTCACCAGGTCGATTGGCTCGGTGAAGTCGATCACCGGCGTGTCCGGCCCGGCCGTGCCAAAGCCGCCCGGGAAGCCTTCCCACACAGAGATCTTCGAGCCAATCAGGAAGTTCTTGTCAGGGACGGCTTTCTGGATGCGCTCGTACAGGTCGAAGGCGAACTGGCGGCGGTTTTCCCACGGACCGCCGTACTTCCACTTGCGCGTGTTGTAGGGGCGCAGGATCTGCGAGCCCAGGTAGCCGTGGCAGAACTTCATGTCGATGCCGTCAGCGCCTGAATCATAGGCGATTTTTGCCGCCAGGACAAAATCGTCCATGATCTTGTCGAATTCTTCTTCGGTGAACACCTCGGCATCGAAGCCGGGCAGCGGCTTTACCGACAGCCGTTTGGAGAACTGCGGGTTGCTAAGTTCGCCCGAGTGGGTCAATTGGAAGATGAAGATGGTCTTGGGATTGATCTCGCGCAGGTGGCGCACGAATTTCTCCAGCGCAGGCTGGTTGTGCGGCATGATAAAGAGCTGATTAAGGCGCGAGCGGTTTTTGTCCGTAATGGTGATCGCCTCCAGGCTGACCATCCCAGCCTCACCGCGGAAGAGGTTCTCGTAACGCCTGTAAGTCAGCTCAGACGGGTTGCCCTGTTCATCCGCGTCGGTGCATTCCATCGCCTGGCTGAAGAAGCGGTTCTCGCAGCGGTGCGTACCGATATTGATCGGTTGTAAAAGAATTTCTCTCTTGTCCATTAAAATACCTCCTGTTTTTGTGGAGCGTGGGGCTGCCAGCGGCTGGCAGAACGGCTGGCCTTGCCAGCAGGGGAGCGTTAGAGCGGCTCACAAAACTCTATTGTCACCCCGTTGGGGTCCAAAAAGAGCAGGACTCGCGCGTTCAGGTCGGGCAGGTCGCAAGTCGGCAGGGTGATCTCCACCCCGGCGGCGCGCAGCAGGGCTTCGTGCGCGGCGACATCCTCGACCTGGAAAGCCAGATGGCGCAATCCGGCGTCGCTTTCCAGGTGCTTTTCGGCGCGGTTCTGCCCGCGGTAATCGAATAGCTCCAGGCGCGCCCCGCCCGGCAGCGCAAAGTAGGTAATATCGAAATCACCGCAGTCGACCGTTTCAAGGCGCTGCAGCCCAAGGACGCGGCCGTAAAAGTCAATCGAGCCGGCCATATCGGTGGTGTTGACGGCGATGTGATCGATGTGAGTGATTTTCATCCGTTCGGCTCCTCGCGGCAGTCAGCAGCCTGGGATTCCAGGCTGCCGCAGTTATATGGGTTACATCACTTCGCGCTGGTCGATATCCGGCGAGACAAACACTTTGAACAGGCTGTGATCCCTGCGCAGCTCGTGCAGCGCCCATTCCAGATCCTCCAGCGGTACCTTCAGGGAGAAGAGCGGCGTCGGGTCGATGCGCCCGTTAGAAAGCAGGGTAATGGCGTCCGGCCAGTCGCTGCCGATGCCCGCGCACGAGCCGGTGACCTTCTTCTCGCCCAGCACGAATTCAAACGGGCGGATCTGCATGGTATCCTGCTCTTCGGTGATGCCGAAGGCGGACAGCACGCCGCCGCGCCGCAGCATGGCGAAAGCCTGCTCGTAGGTTTTGGTCTTGCCAACCGCCTCGATGGCGTAGTCCACGCCGCGCCCGTCGGTCAGTTTCCTGACTTCCTCGACGATGTCCACACCGCTGTTGACGTTGATGGTCACGTCCGCGCCCATGGCTTTGGCGATGCCCAGGCGTTTTTCGTTGTTGCCGATGATGATAACCGGCGCGCAGGCGCGCAGCACAGCCATGCGCGCGTGCAGCACGCCCAGCCCGTCACCGATAATGGCGATGCTGCTTCCAAGGCGCGCGTTCAAGGCTTTGGCAGCGTGAATCACGCATGAAACTGGCTCGATGAAGGCGCCGGTTTCAAAACTCAGGTTGTCGGGCAGGTGGTGCAGATTTGCGCCCGGGGCTTTGACGTACTCGGCGAAGGTGCCGTCGGTGTGAATACCCAGTTGGGTGAAGTTGGGGCACAGCAGCCGGTCACCGCGGATGCAGTAGTAGCAGGTGCCGCAGCTCATGTTGATGTCGGCGGTAACGCGGTCGCCTTCCTTGTAGCCCTTCACCTGCGAGCCGACCTTGGCGATCACGCCGGAGAACTCGTGCCCGGGGATCATGGGCAGCTTGTCGGCTGAGTACCAGCCGTTGTAGATGCTCCAGTCTGTACCGCAGATGCCGGTGTATTTGACGCGGATCAGCACCTCGTGCGGGGCGATCTCGGGCACCGGCACTTCCTTGACCTTCACGACCCCCACCTCTTCGAACACAGCGGCTTTCATTGTATTGGCCATTGGAATTCCTCCTAATTTTCTATGGTTAATTGAACAGAACGTCGTTGCGACCTTCGTATGTTTTCTCGATCATCAACGGTTTCAGGTAAGCGATCGTCTTGGTGATGCCGTCCTGGCGGCTCATGGTTACATCTTCGTGCTCGTAGGACATGACGTAGTCATAGCCGATCAGCGACAGCTCGGTGATGACCTTTTTCCACGGCACTGAGCCCCAGCCGGGGATGCGGAAGCGGAAGCCGCGCCCCAGCCGCTGCCAGTCGCCCTGCGGGATCAGCCCTGAGCGGCGCACGTTGTGGCTGACAATCTCGCCGTCCTTGGCGTGCACATGGAAGATGCGGTCGGCCAGCGTGTCGATGAAGTTCTCCACATCGATGCCCAGGTAGATCAGGTTGGCCGGGTCGAAGTTGAAGCCCCATTCCTTGCGCCCGCCCATCAGTTCGATGCTGCGGACGGCTGTCTCGACGTTATAAACCAATTCGTTGGGGTGCGGTTCGTGCGCGAATTTGACGCCGTACTCAGCGAATTTATCCAGGATCTTGCCCCAGCGCTCGACGAACTCCTCCTCCATATCCGCCCAGCCCTTCGAATACGGCCAGGGGAAAAAGCGCCCGAAATTCTCGCAGCCGATGAAACCGGTCACGACCGGCACTTCCAGCGCGTTGGCGGCCTGGGCAGTCTTGATCATCCGCTCGGTGCCGAAGCGGATTTTTTCCTCTTTTGTTCCCGGAAAAATGGCGTCCGTGTCTTTGCCGTACGGGCCGAGCACGATCTGTCCTTCAGGGTGGTTCGCCAGGGCTGAGATGATCAGGCCGTAGCTTTCGACCATCTTCTTGAGCTGTTGGGCGTTGTTGCCCTTGACGACCTCCTCGATATCGACCTGCCCGTTGTTGGCGAAGGCGGGAATCTCGACCGCCTGGTAGCCCAATTCAGAAGCCATCTTGCATACTTCTTCCAATTGCATATCCAGATAAGTGGCAGTAAATAAACCGATGCGCATGTTGTTTTTCCTTTCATGGGTGGATTTGGGAGAATAAAGGGGTGGGTAAGGTGATCAGAACGGCGTAAAACGAAGGGTTATATCTCGATTCTTCGCAATGCCTCCCCGAGTTTGGATTGAGTTTCCGACGCCAGCGCGAAGACCGGCAGCAACTGCTCGTAAATGCGGTTGTTTTCCACCACAGGTTCGACCACTTCCACGGGTTTATGGATGCGGTCGATTTGCGAAAAGTCCGGCCACAGCCCACAGCCGACCGCTGCCAGCGCGGCTGCGCCCAGCGCGCCGGCATCCTGGTCGATGCTGGTTTTCACGATGCGCGAATTGAATGCGTCCGCGAAAATGCCCAGGTAGAACCGGCTCTTGCTGCCGCCGCCCACGAAGAGGATTTCGTCCTCCAAATGGGTATATTTGCGCAGCAAATCCAGGCGCAGGCGCAGGTTGAGGGCGATGCCCTCCATGGCGGCGCGGATCAATTCGGGCCGGCCGTGTTTCAGGTCCAGTCCGAGGTAAGCGCCGCGGATGTGCACGCTGGCATCCTGCGAGGTGCCGCCCGCCAGGCTGGGGTTGAAAAGCAGCTTGTTCGACCCGACCGGCGCCTGTTCCGCCAGCTGGTTCATCAGCACGTACACGTCCTGGCCTTCAGCGCGCGCCTTTTCGATCAGGTCGGGGCACAGATTGTCGCGCACCCAGGTGAAGGACGTGCCCGCCGAAAAAATGCTGACCGCCGAGGTGAACATGCCGGGGATAACGTGGGTAAAGACATAGGGTTTGTACTGCGCATCCAGCACCGGCTGCTCGGAGGAGACCGCGATCCAGGCTGACGAGCCAAGCGAGGTGTAAACGCGCCCATCGCGGGTGTTTTTTGCGCCCAGCGCCATGCAGGAGTTGTCCACGCCGCCGCACACCACCTGGACGTTTTCAGGCAGACCGAGCGCCTGCGCCGCCTGCGGCTGCAGGCTTCCGAGGATGTGAGTGGAGGGGACAATCTCGGGGAACAGGTCTGCGGACAGGCCGCTGGCGGCGATGAAAGCTGGCTCGTACCCCCAGCCTTTGAGATTGTAAATGCCGCTGCCTGAGGCGTAGGAGTAATCGGTCTTCATCACGCCGGTCAGGCGGAAGTTGATGTAATCCTTGGTGCCCAGGATCTTGTGGATGCGGGCGAACATGTTGGGTTCGTTGTCGCGGTACCACATCGCCTTGAAGATCGTGTAGCAGGCCGCCGGGAAGCCGTTGCCGGTGGTCATATACCAGGCCGTCGGTTCGACATGCCTGAAGAAATCCTCGGTTTGTTCCTGCGCGCGGATATCGGACCAGATGGGGGTGGCGTCGCGCAGCAGGTTGCCCTCGCTGTCCACCGGCACAACCCCCAGGCTGTGCCCGGAGATGCCCAAACAGGCGATGCTGTTTACATCCACGGCGCTGTCCTGCAGCAGCTTGCGCGTGCTGGCGACCACGGCTTCCCACCAATCCAGCGGGCGCTGTTCGTGCCAGCCGACGCGCGGGTAGTGCGTACCGTAGGGCACGAAGGCCGTCGCCAGGCAGTTTCCTTCAGTATCGTAGAGCGAAGCCTTGTTGCCGCCGGTACCCAGATCAAATGAGATAATGTGTTTTTGCATAGCCCTCCCGTTATCGTCCCCCGCAATGGTTTAGATCTCGACCGTTCCGCCGCGCTGCAGGCACTGCTCGACGATCTCAACGCCGCTCTTCAGGTTAACGCCGAAGCGGCGCGCGCCCGCCTGGTAGAGCGCCAGCAGGTCATCCAGGCTGCGGATGCCGCCGGATGCCTTGATTTTGACGCGCTCGCCAACCACGGATTTCACCCGCTGCACATCCTCAACCGTCGTGCCGCGTTCAGCCCAGCCGGTGCCGGTCTTGACGAAGGCCGCTCCAGTCTGCAGGCATACACGGCAGGCCTGTTCAACCTCGCCCGGCGTCAGGTACATGATCTCGATGATGACCTTGACCGGCAGCGGGCTGACCGCCTGGATCACAGCGCGCGCATCTTCCTCCACAGCCGTGATTTGCCCGGAGCGCAGCAGACCGACGTTCAAAACCATATCGATCTCGTCGCAGCCGGCTGCCAGCATTTCTTTGGCCTGGAAAACCTTTACCGAGGTTGAATCCGACCCGGAGGGGAAACTGACATTGCCGACCACGCGGATGCCCGGCGCGCCCGCCAGCAGTTCACGGGTGTAGGGCAGATAACACTGCGTGACCGAGACCTGACCGAAGTGGTATTTGCGCGCGTTGTCTACCAGCGCTTCGATATCCTGCCGGCTGGTGTAGGTCCGCACGCAGGATAAATCGATCATTTGAGCGATGTCTTGGGTGGTCAGGATCATTTGTGGATTAAACCTTTCAGAAAATCAAGGGGGGGTAGAGCGGCGGGGCAGCGGTGGATTCACCGCAATATTCAGGGGATTACTAGATCATCTCCTCCAGCAGCTCGACGGCATCCTGGATGCACTGACCGCAGGTGCTGCTGAACAGCCCTTTTTGGACCACCACTGCGCGCTGCTCGGGATCATTCAAGTCGTATCCGACGATTTCGCGGCAATAGATCGAGCCGTGGCGCTGTTTGAATTTCTCGGCTGTCTCACGCACCAGCCGGTAAGTGGTTTCCGTTTCGGTGCCGTATTTCTCTCCGCTGGTTTTCACTTTGCCGTACCTGAGTCCGATCACCATGAACGCGCCGGTCAGCGCGCCGCAAACCTCGCACAGGCGGCCCATGCCCGAGCCAAAACCGGTCGCCAGCTTGAGTGCCAGGTTTTCATCCAGGCCGAAATTCGGCGCGAAACTGGCCAGTACAGCCTGGGCGCAGCCGTAGCCGTTAAGATGATATTGGCGTGCGAGCTCTGTTTTTTCCATGGGAGACCCTTTTGTTGGCTGCCTGCGGAGACGGTGAGCGAAGGCCTCAACCGCGCACGCTGGAAGCGGCCTGGTTCAATTGCTCGAACAATTCGGGTGTCAGGTCGAAGTGCAGGACCTGCGCGACGACCTGGGTCCAGCCGTGCACGAAGTACAGCCAGCCGTCCTCGACGGTTACCTTGCGGCTTTCGACCTGCGCCAGCGCCTGGTGCATGAAATCCAACTCGCCGCGGTAGTTGAATTCCCAGGCGATGCTGTTGAGCGGGAACAGGCCTTGCCAGGTGATGGGTGAGCCCGGGGTGTCTTTCCCCATGCCGGTGGCGTTGATGATAATGCTGTACGGCGGGAAAGATTCCATGATTTTGTCATTGACGAGCGGGTCGGAATTCTGAATATACTCTACCTGGATATCCGTTTGCAGCTGGCTGACCATCTCGCGGGCGTGGTCGAGGCGTCCCTGCGAGCGGTTTACAAAGGTGAAGCGCTCTGGCCGGTCGCCTTTGTCCGGTTTGTTGATCAGGTGCAGCAGGGTGGCGATGGCTGACCCGCCGGCGCCAAAAGAGAGGACGTGCCCATTCGTGCGCGCGAAGTAGTCCTTGCCAATGATCGCGTCCAGGCTGAGACCCGAGGTGATGGGGTCTTTGGCGTGCCCTTCCAGGCGCCCCTCGAGCTTTGAGATGCTGGAAACCTCGCCGGTAATCTCAGCGTAGGGGTCCAGGTAGTCGAACATGTCGCGCGCGGCGTTGAGCAGGTCGATCTTGTGGGTGGTGACCAGCGCGCCCAGCGAAAGCGGGTCATATTTAATTTGCGCGACCGCCTGCCGGTAGGCTTCTGCTTCATCATGAATTTTGCAATCGATGCCTTCGATAACCACATCCTCGCGCCCGAGCACTTTCATCCACAACGGAAAGACCTTGTTGATCGAGGATTTCGAGGTTGTCACGCCGATGAAATAGAATGTCGGGCGTGTTTTGGTGACGATCTGATACGTTTGCTGCATTTCAGTTGCCATTTCGTTCTCCTTATTGTCTGGTGATCCCGGAAAACCTGTTAATTCACAAAAAAAATTCCTGGGGTTACTTCCCTCGGGCAGCCTGGATGACCTGGACGAATGCGGCCGCCTGCTGGCTGATCTGCTCGAATTTCCCCTCTTTGGCCAGTTGAGGAGGGCAAAGTTCACTGCCAGCGCCCACGGCCACCACGCCAGCCGCGAACCATTCGGCGGCGTTGGCGGCGTTTACCCCGCCGGTTGGCATCATCGGGATATAGGGAAAGGGTCCCTTCAGCGCTTTGATATACCCGGGGCCGGCCAGCGAACCCGGGAAGATTTTGACCACGTCCGATCCGAGCTGGTATGCCTGGAAGACCTCGGTGGGCGTGAAAGCGCCAGCCATGGTCACCAGCCCGCTGGCAGCCATGGCGCGCACCAGATCCGGCTCGCATATCGGGCTGACAAGAAAGGCCGCACCGGCTTCCCGCGCGCTGAGGGACTGCTCGGGCCGGGTGAGCGTGCCCATACCCAGGACAATTTTGTCGCCATATTTTTCCGCCAGGGCTTTTACCACCTGCTCAGCATCTGGTGTGGAGTAGGTGATCTCGATGCCAAAAACGCCGCCTGCGACCAGGGCATCGACCATCTGGACGGTCAGGTCGGCTGAAGGCCCGCGTATGACCGCCAGCAGGCCCAATGCTTTAATTTTTTCCAGCACTTGCTGTTTATTCATGATGTTCTCCGAACAGGGGTAAGGTGGGTGATGATTACGTGGGGTTAAACGCGGTAAGTCGGTTCTTCGCCTTTAAGAACAGCCAGGCAGTCTTTCATGGCGAACCAGCCCATATTGCTGGTGGCGCCGTCGGTTTGCGCGCCCAGGTGCGGGGTGGCGATAACCTGCGGCAGCTGTAGCAGCGGGCTTTGCGGGTCAGGCGGCTCGACGATAAAGGCATCCAGTCCAGCGCCGCGCAGGTGCCCGCTTTGCAGCGCCTGCAGCAGCGCTTCTTCATTTACAACTTCACCTCTGGATGTGTTGATCAGGTAAGCGCCCTTTTTCATTTTGGCCAGGAAATCGGCGTTAACCAGGCCGCGGGTCTCGGGCAGCAGGGGCAGGTGCAGGCTGACGAAGTCGCTCTCCGCCAGGACAATATCCAGCGGCTCCAGGGCCACCTGGTGGGCGCGGGCAAAAGCCGTATCCGGGTAGGGCTCATAAGCCAGGATGCGGCAGTCGAAACCTGACAGCCGCCGGGCGAGCTGTTTACCGATCGCGCCCAGGCCGAGGATGCCCACGGTCTTGTTTTCCAGGCTGATGCCGCTCAGGCGCGGCCACTCTCCCTGGCGCACAGCTTGCACAGCCGAGGGTATCTGGCGGGCCAGAGCGAGCATGAGGGTCAGCGCTAGTTCCGCCACCGAGACCGCATTCGCCCCCGGCGTGTTGGTGACCACGATGCCCTTCTCGCGGGCAGCCTGCAAGTCGACATTATCCACGCCCACGCCGTAGCGGGCGATGACCTTCAGGCGGTCAGCCTTTTCAAGCGCGGCCCGGTCAATGACATCCAGACCGGCGATATAACCGTCCACGCCGGGCAGCAGGGCAGCCACTTCGCTGGAGGAGAGAGGTTTTCCGGTTGGGTTGTAAGTGACCGCGCCGACCAGCGCCTCAAGTTCGCTCTTAAGGCGCGGGTCGTTTTTGCCGTAAGAGGTTGGGGTAACCAGCAAGCGAGCTTTTTTCAAATCCATGCCCGCCTGCCTATGCCGCGTAGCGCGGGTTGTCGATGATTTCGGGACCGTTCTCGCCCTCGACCACGCACTTGCGAAAACCGAGCCGCTCGATGGTGCCGTAGTCATGGCCGGCGTTGCCCGGGTAGGCGAAGAAGGTCACCAGGTCTTCCTGGCGCGAGGTGCAAACCGAGCGGTGCGCCCAACGCGGCGGAACGTACAGGACCTTGCCTGGCCGCAGGGCTTCAATGGCAGTATCGCCCTCGGGGGTTTCCATAACCATGTACCCTTCGCCGCGCAGGCAATGGTAGATTTCGGCCGTATCCAGCACCGAATGAAAATGTCCTTTGGTCATGTAAAACTCTTTGCCTACCTTGCCAGGATGGACGATGGACACGCCCATCAGGAATTCACCCGCAACTTCCGGGCGGTGAATCTCATAAACTTCATAGATCAGGCGGTCGTCTTCAGCCAGCATGCGCTCATAGGCTGCCTGGTCCAGGAATTGACCTTTAAGCGCCGACAACCGCCTTTGAATCAGGTTGTCATAGCGCGAGGGGATCACCTCTGGCATGGGCAGGGTAAAGGTGAAGGGTAAATCCAGCATTCGCGTCTCCTTGATGTCTCAGTCTAAACCCGCCAGACGACGGGCGATGTTTCCGCCCAGCATCTCTTGGATTGCGTTTTCAGGTATACCTTCTTGCATCAGCCGCAGCCGGATTTCGCCCGGCAGGCTTGCCAGGCCCGGCCCGCCGCCGATGGTTTTGTACAGGCTGGCTTCTGCCATGTCGGTCGCCAGCGCGACCCGGCTGCTCAGGCCGAACGCATGCATGCCGCGGATGAGCGGCCACAGGTTTGTTTCCGGCTGGTATTTCGGGCGGTAGAATGTATCGTATTCGAGCAGGGTTCCAAAACGCGCGAGTTCCGCATGCAGGCTTAGGTCGGGGCGCTTGTCAAGGTGGCACAGGACCAACTGCCGCGGGCTCACGCCGCGGTCCTGAAAGTAAATGACAATTTTCTCGGCCAGGGCGCCTTTTTCGGTATGGATGGCGATCAGCGCGCCGCTGGCGCGGGCGGCTTCCGCGCAGGCTTCTAAGGCCGCCTGGGGGCAGGCCTTCCACTCTGCTTCCAGCGCGATTTTGATAAAACCAGCCCTGAGCGGTGTGTCCGTGTTCAGGGTCTCCTGCAGTCCTTCGCTGAGTTCGCCCAGCAGGTAAGCGGCGATCGGCTGGCTTTCGGCGGAGAACAGCCAGTGACCCGGGGCGTAATACCGCTGGCGGTGAAAACCGGTGCAGGCGATGATATTGACGCCGCTGGCGCGTGAAAGGCGCGCCAACTGGTTGCCGTTACGGCCGCAGCCGCCGGGCTGGCAGTCCAGCAGACTGGAGCCGCCCGCAGATTTATAATCGAGCAATTCCTCAAGTATCGCCTCGTACTGCGTGAGAACAGGCGCGGCGCTGTCCGCGCCCGGTATCTGATCGATCCAGACATGATTATGGGCGTCGGTAATTCCCAGGCTGTCATGAGAAATTTCTCCCAGGACCGATCTCACCGGGCGCGGAGGGGTAGGAGGAAAGATGAATGCCATGTCAATAAATCAAGGTTCCAGTACGATCTTCAGTGATTGCCGGTCTTCGGCGGCTGCGAATGCGCGCACGGCTTCGCGCAGGGGGAAGCGCTGACTGACCAGATCGCTCAAGTCGATCAGGCCGGAATTGACCAGTTGGGCAGCCTGCCAGCAATCGTGTGTGCTGCAGGCGGTGGTGCCGGTAATGACTAGCTCCTTGTAATGCACCAGGTTCGAATCGAGGTTGATGGTGGGGCGGTCTTTCGGCAGTCCGCCGAAGAAATTGATGCGTCCGCCAATGGCTGCCAGCTTGAGGGCGCTCTCCTGGGCGGCGTGCACCGGCGCAGCCACGATGATCACATCCGCGCCGCGCCCGCCCGTCTCCTGGTCAATGGCTGCCTGAAGGTCTTCTTCAGCCGGGTTCACCACGCGGTGAGCGCCCATCTGCAGCGCCTGACTGGCGCGGTTTTCGACCGGCTCGCTGACGATAACCCGTCCGGCTCCGCGCGCGCGCGCCAGCTTGGTGTGCATGATGCCGATCGGGCCGGCGCCAATGATCAGCACAACCTCGCCAGGCTGGATGCGCAGGGCATTCTGCCCGCGCAGCACGCAAGCGAACGGCTCCATCAGGGCGGCCACAGCGGGGTCCACCTGAGGATTGATTTTGATGACATTGCCTTGCTGCACGGACCTTTCTGGAACGCGCACGTACTCGGCAAAGCCGCCGTCCAGCGTGACACCCAGTGCGTCGTAGTTGGCGCACAGGTTGTTGTTGCCGCTGATGCACTCGCGGCAGTGACCACAGCCCATATTGGGGGCAACAAAGACGCGTTCGCCAACCGCGTAACCGCTGGTCTCCCGGCCCACCTGGGCGATGGTTCCAACCAGCTCGTGCCCCGGGATGCGCACTGTGCCGGGGGTGTACATGCGGTGGTTGCCGTGATAAATGCGCAGGTCGGTGCCGCAGATGCTGGCGCTCAGCACCCTGACTAGCAGTTCGCCGGGTCCGATTTCAGGGCGGGCAACTTCTTCGACGCGCAGGTCGTGAGGGCCATGATAGACCGCTGCTAACATAAGAACCTCCAGTGGTGTTAACCGGTAATTTCGCGCAGATAAACCGGGCGCTGTTCAAGGAAAGATTTGGTGCCTGCCAGCACGCCCGCGACCGCCCAACGGCCGTCCTGTCCGGTTGCGAGCGGCATGCTTTCGGTCTGCACACAGTGAACGAAATGCTCCAGCTCGTAAATATAGGCCCAGGCGAAACGCTGCGGCCAGGTGCGCGTGATGGGGCGGATCAGACCCTGGTCGCGGTTGGTGCAAACCACCACCGCCTGCCCGTTCAACTCGCCGATCTGCATGATGCCCTTATCGCCGATGATTTCGACACGCGCGTCATAGCCGTAGCCGCACGGGCACACACCCGAGATCAGGCCCAACCCGCCGCTTTCGAACTTGATATTAACCAGGGCGTTGTCGTAGAAGTTAGGCGTATCCACATTATGGGCAGGGCCTTTGAAGTTGGCCACTTCGGTATATACGCGCTCGTAGTTCGAGCCCATCAGCCAGCGGGTGGTGTCCCAGTCGTGGCTGTTGACCTCGGCCAGCATGCCGTTGGAGGTGCGCAGGTCACGCGCCCAGGCGGGCGGCAGCCCGGGTCCGTGGGTGTTGGATTTGATCATCATCGGGGTGCCGATTTCACCGCCCTGGATGCGTTCGGCGGCGCTGGTAAATTCAGGGTCGAAGCGGCGCATAAAGCCAAGCTGCAGGATCACGCCGGCCTTTTCGACCGCGCTGATAATCTGATCGCACTCCTGCAGGTTGAGCGCCATGGGTTTTTCCAGGAAGACGTGCTTACCGTGTTCGGCTGCCAGGCTTGTCAGCGGCAGGTGGGTGGGTGTGGGCGTGGTGATGATAACCGCATCGAAGTCGCTCTGCTCAAGCGCCATTTCCAGGCTGTCGAATTGTTGGTCGATAGCGAATTCCCGCGCGGTTTCGTTACGGACGGCTTCCACTGGATCTACCAGGGCGACGATTTTTCCACCTGGGACATGGCGGCTGAGGGCTCTGGAATGGTTCTTGCCTACACGGCCGGCCCCGATCATGCAAATACGAACTTGACTCTTCACGCGATTCTCCTCTAAGAATGATTTCAACAATTATTTAAAAAATTCGCTAAGCATGGTTTCCATGCGGATGTAGCGCTGGATGAGCGGCTGGTACAGGCGGTGGCGCTCAGCGACGGGTCGGGCGGGCTGGCCTTCGTAGAACACAGTCTTTACAGCGTGACCGGCCAGGTCGTCGATCACGCCAGCCGCCTTGCCAGCGATCATGGCTGCGCCCCAGGTGCCGAATTCGTTGCCGCGCAGGCGCTGGTAGGTTACCCCAAGCACATCGGCTTTAATCTGATTCCAACTGGCGCTGCGCGCCCCACCGCCCACGGCGCGGGCCTCGATCAACTGCAGGTCAGGCAGCAATTCGCGCAGGATGCCCAGGTAGTAAGCGTATTCATACGCCACGCTTTCCAGAATGGCGCGCATGAAGTGCGCCTGGGTGTGCGACCATGAAGCGCCGATCCAGGCGCCGCGCATCTCCGGGTTGGATGGGCAGATCCTGCCCCCCAGGTGCGGGGAGAAGAACAGACCTTCCGAGCCGGGCGCGGCCTGTTCAGCCAGGGCGATCATGTCGGCGTACAGGTCGCTCTGATTGGCTTGCGTCTGCCCGCGCAGGGCGTTGAAGAACTGGTCGCGAAACCAGCGCAAAGCCAGGCCGCCTCCGGCGATGTAGGCCAGCGGATTCCATAAACCGGGGATAACCGAGCGCATGGTCAGCAGCGCGCGGTTGCGTGTATCCGCCACAAAGGTGTCGGTACAGCCGGCCAGGACCGCGGCTGTGCCAGCCACATCGAAGAGCATGCCGGCTTTTACAATGCCGGCGCCGAGCGCGTTGGCGGCCGTGTCACCGGCCCCGGCGGCAATGGGCGTGCCCTCGGCCAGACCAAATTCGGCCGCAGCCTCGCGCCGGACCTCACCGACGATGCGCCAGGGTTCGACGATCTCGGGAAGTTTTTCCTGGTCCAGGCCGAAAATCGCGCACAGCTCATCCGACCAGGCGCCGCGGCGCGCATCGGCGAAGCCGGAGAAATGGATATAGGTGTAATCGATAAAGGCCTGCTCGGCTTTCAGACCCGCCATGCGCCCGGCCACATAAGTCCCGGGCATGACAAACTTCGCCGTGCGGCGGTAATCCTCTGGGCGTTCGTTTTTCCACCACAGCATCTTGGGGCCGTGATCGCAGGTGGGCGGGCAGCCGGTCAGGCTGGTGACCAGTTCGCCCGCTTCGCGCTCCATCCACTCGATGTACGGCTGGCAGCGCATATCGAGCCAGGAATCAAAGCGCGCGACGGGTTGGAAATTTTCGTCCACCAGCCCCACACCCGCCATTTGTGAGTCAAAGGCGATAGCAGCGATGTCAGCCGGGTTGATGCCGCTTTGCTGGATACACTCGCGCACGGTCTGGGCGGCGGTGTCATAAAAATCGCGGTTCTCCTGTTCGACGATGCCCGGGCGCGGGTAGTACAGCGGAACTTCGGCGCTGGCTTCGGCTATTTTGGTTCCATCGATCTGATAAAGCGCTGACTTTGTTCCACTCGTGCCCAGGTCAACGCCGATCAGGTACTTCTTGGGCATGTTTTACTCCAGGGGAATATTTGCCGACGGGTCCAGGCGAGGACCATCGGTTCAGAGGTGCGAATTGAAATTTGCTGCTTCGTGCAATGTTTTTTCTTCCGGCCCGCTCCGGTCCTGGTCGCGAACACGCAGCAGTTCGACCTCGAAGCGCGAACGGTCTCCCCGGTGGAGGGCGTGATAATACTCGATGGGCAGGCCGTTTTCAGCGTAACTGACGCTGTCGAGCATCAATAACGGCGCGCCGCGTTCGATACCCAGCAGCAGGGCTTCGGTTTCGTTGGCGAGCACCGCCTCAATGTAGCGCCTACCGCGCGCCAGAAAGATCCCGCCTTCTTTTTCCAGGAATTCATACAGCGAGCGGTTGGTCAGGTCAACCGTGGCAAGCGGCGGGAAGACCGCGTAGGGGATGTAGGTGGTCACCAGCTGGATGGGCTCGTCATTAATAAAGCGCAAGCGCTGGATGTCGATGACCTCAGTACCCGGCGGGATTTCCAAAAAGCGGGCCACGTTTTCATTGGCCCTGACCACGTTCTGGTGCAGGACTTTGGTCACTGGCTTCAACCCGCGTTCGACCATATCCTGGTAAAAACCGGTCAACTTCTGAACCAGGCCTTCGCTGATTTTCGGCTCTGAGATGAAGGTGCCCTTGCCTTTACGGCGGGTGATAACGCCTTCCAGCTCGAGCTCGCGCAGGGCCTGGCGAACGACGGTGCGGCTGATGCGGTACTTTTCGCACAGGTCCTGCTCGCCGGGGATTTGCTCACCAGGCAGCCACTTTTTGTTGTGGATCTGCTCTTTGAGCAGGTCCATCAACTGAATGTAATAGGGGATGTGGCTTTCAAAATTGATGGAAGGTTCGAGGGCCATGCGGCTCCGTAAGGAAACTTGACTTCTTGTAATCCTGTTATTACAACTTATTATAGAAAATTTTGCAAATCCTGTCAATAGGGGCGCTGACAAGCATTGGTAAGAACAGAATGGGCTGGATATGACATTAATTGTCGAAAGTGAGTCTTAAAAATCCCTAAGAAAGGGGGGTTTTAACAGAAATTCTATTGAAAATCCCAAATCTTTAGTTATAATAATGTTATCCTGTAATGACAGGTTTCCCCATTTGTTGGTTTTTCAGCCTTGTCCGGCGCCCACGATCGTTGCTGCCAGCCTGAATGCGAGATCAGTTATTATTTTCGGGCGGCAATTGTCAGGTTTTTCCTGTGATTTCCGAAAAAATTAAATATATAATCAGGAGGATTGAAATGAAAGTCGGAATCGATAGTTACTGCTACCACCGCTTCTTCGGCGAAGTATACCCGGATCAGAAACCACCGGCCAAAAATATGACCATGGAAGATTTCCTGGCGCGGGCGAAAGAGCTGAAGGTTGACGGGGTTTCGCTGGAATCCTGCTTCTTCCCCTCCACCGACCCGGGCTGGTTCAAGGACCTCAAAGCCCAACTGGATGAGTATGGTTTTGACCGGGTGTACGCCTGGGGTCACCCTGATGGACTGGAGCGCGGCCAGAACTGGGAAGCCTACAACGAAATGATCACCATGATCCCCTACGCCAAATCGATCGGCGCGGATGTTATGCGCGTGTGCGGCAGCAGCCTGATGTTCCGCCACGAGCCGCACGGCCCGCAGATCGAAGCGCTGGTCAAGATGTTCAAAGAAGCGGTCAAGGTTGCCGAAGACAACGGCGTTAAACTGGCCATCGAGAACCATATCGACTACACCGCGGATGAAATTCTGCAAATGCTGGAAATGGTGGATTCGGACTATTTCGGCGTCAACTTCGATACCGGCAACTTCCTGCGCCTGCTGGACGACCCCATCGCCGGGATGGAAAAACTTGCCCCGTACGTCCTGGCCACGCACGTCAAGGATCTTTACCCCGACAAGAACGCCCGCCCAACAGACTGGTTCTTCTTCGCCGGCGTGCCGGTAGGCAAGGGCCTGATCGACAACGAACGCCTCGCGCAGCTGCTGCACGCTGCTGGTTTCAAAGGCTTCCTGGCGGTCGAAATTGACCACCCGCACACCGAGTGGACCGAGCGCGAAGACGAAGCCGTGGCGCTGAGCGTGGCTGAACTCAAGCGGATCGCCTCGACCCTGGCGTAGCTTTCAATTCCGGGGGTTTTGCGCCCCATCGTTGAGTTGAATAAAGGAGAGGATGCCTTGAAAAGTGTAAATGTAGCCATAATCGGCACCAAATTTATGGGTAAGGCGCACAGCAACGCCTGGAGCTCGGCGCCCAAATTCTTTCAGGTCGGCTTGAAGCCGGTACTGAAAGTCGCCTGCGGGCAGGATGTCAAAGGCACCGAGGAGTTTGCCAAAAACTGGGGTTGGCAAGAAACCGAGAGTGATTGGCGCAAGGTGGTCGAGCGCAAGGATGTCGATATCATTGATATCTGCACTCCCACTTACCTGCACAAGGATATTGTCGTGGCGGCCGCCCAGAACGGCAAGCAGATTTTCTGCGAAAAACCCATCGCGCTCAATTTCGCCGAAGCCAAGGAGATGTATGAGGCCGCTGAAAAAGCCGGCGTGCTGCATTATCTTAACCACAACTACCGCCGCACACCCGCCATCGCCTTCGCCCGAAAAATGATCGAGGAAGGCAAGATCGGGCGAATTTTCCACTGGCGCGGCGCCTACTTGCAGGATTGGATCACCGATCCCAACTTCCCGCTCACCTGGCACCTGCAGAAGAAGTACGCCGGGGCCGGCCCCCATTATGATCTCAATTCGCACAGCGTGGACCTGGCGCGCTATCTGATCGGAGAGATCGATTCAGTCAGCGCGATGATGAAGACCTTCATCGAAGAGCGGCCGCTACCGGCGCAGGGCGCCGGCACCTTCAAATCTGGGACGGCTGCAGCCGAGACCGGCAAAGTCACTGTGGATGACGCCGCCTTCATGGTGGTGGAGTTTGCCAACGGTGCTTTAGGGTCCTTCGAATCCAGCCGTTTCGCCAGCGGGCGCAAGAATTACAACTATTTTGAGATCTACGGCAGCAAGGGCAGCCTGGCCTTCGACCTGGAGCGCATGAATGAGCTGCAGTACCTCAACCTGGAGGACCCGGTCGACGAACAGGGTTTCCGCACCATCCTGGTCACCAACGCCAGCCACCCCTACGTGGGTGCCTGGTGGCCGCCCGGACACATCATCGGCTACGAGCACGAGTTCACCCACGCCGTTGTGGATTTCCTACACGCCATGGAAAAGGGCGAGTCGATCACGCCCAACCTGTATGACGGCATGAAGGATATGCAGGTCCTGGAGGCCGGCATCATCTCAGCCAGGGACGGCCGCAAGGTGGCTGTCTCGGAAGTTCAGTAGGAAATCCCTTAGACAAACCCGTTACCACCACAACCGCAAGGGGATGAGAAACCCGACCAGGTTTCTCATCCCCGGGATTTACCCTTACCGTCCTGGCTCCCTTCCAATTTCACCCTGGAGTAAATATGAAAGCGATCTTCGCGCCGATTTATTTTAATACCCCGGATGACCCCGATTTCGTCAGCCAGTTGAACCAGCTGCGCGTGCTGCTGTCTGAAGAAGCCGAAATTATTGACGCGGTCGCCCTGGGCGCACCCGTTCCGGAGGTTGACGGCGTGATCTTTCCCCAGATGCTGGGCGAGGCTTACCGCCGGTTGGAAGACATCCAGAAATTGCCGCAGCCTTTGATGGTCATCACTTCAGAGTTCGGGACTGTCTCCATGTGGGACTGGGAAATTAACAGTTACCTGGCGGCCAAAGGGGTAAGCGTAATCGCGCCCAACTCGCTTGAAAAAACCAGGCTGGCTTGCCGGGCATTCAGCCTGAAGCGCCAGTTGAAACAGTCGAAGTTCCTGGTTTATCAGGATCAGCCCGCCAGCGGCGGCGGTCACCAGGACGCTATTTTTAAGCGCTTTTATTGGTGGGAGCCGGAATGTGTGGACGCGATCGAATCCCGTTTTGGTTTACAAATTGTTCAGAAAAGCTTCAAACAACTGGCGGCGGATGCGCGCGCGGTCAGCGATGAACAGGCGCAAACCGCCTGGCAAGAGCGCAAAGGCAGCACGCCGGTGGCGAAAATCACCAACCGCGCCATTTTGAGCGCCATGAAGATTTACTTGAAGGTGAAGGAAGACCTGGACGCAGATGCCAGCATCATTGCTGTGGGCATGAACTGCCTGAATGAGTCGATGTACAGCGATACCACCCCCTGCCTGGCCTGGAACCTGCTGTACGAAGACCGCCTGATGGTGTGGGGCTGCGAGGGTGACACCGTTTCGATGCTGACCAAGGTCCTGGTTGGAAAAACCTTGCAGGTGCCTTTTATGATGACCAACCTGTACCCCTTCCTGATGGGTCAGGCTGCGTTAAAACACGAGCACATCCCGCACTTTCCGCAGGTGGAAGGGAAGCCGGAAAACCACATCTTGGCAGCTCACTGCGGCTACCTGGGCGTTGTCCCGCAGTCCTTCGCTACCGAGTGGACTTTGCGCGAGAAAGTCCTGGCAATCGTGGATGACAACGCCACCGCCATCGACGCGCGCCTGGCTGAAGGTCCATTGACGCTGGTCAAATTGATGCCGCCCTTTGACCGCTGGAGCGTATTCGAGGGCGACCTGCGCAAATATGCGCAATTCCCCGATTCGCACTGCCTGAATGGGGCGGTCATCGAAGTGCCGCATGGGAAAAAGATGGTGGATGAGCTTGCCTCACACCACTATATCCTCACCACGGGGCACAACTTAAATGAACTGGAGTTGGTGTCGAAAGTCTTTGGACTGGAGTGCGTCACACTGTCCTGAAATTACCCGGTCTGTGGGGGGCGTCTTTAAACCGCCCCCTGTCAACCGCTTTGGAGAGGTTGTAAACCATTCAGATATGACATAAATTGACATAAGTTTGGATCAATATGTCAAAATACGTTGACTTTATGACAAAAGTTGTTATAATGAGGAAAGTATTCCCCCAGCACGCAATAAACTTAAATTTATCCACGCCGGTTTCGACCGGAATCCTTATAACGCGCCCCTGTCTACATCAAAACGAGGCGCCAGGACTTTACTGGTTTTAGCACCCCCATGTTTACGGCTCAATTGATGGACCGGTTTTCGCATCAGGCACCTTGCTGTACAAAGGAAGGAAAGGATTGGGGATCACGTTGAAAACGAGGAAGTACCGGTCGCTCGAATTGCACGAAGTGCCGGTGTGGCTGGACCAGGCCGAGGAACTGCCAAACAGGTTGTTCATTACTCCGCTGGAGTATGAATTGATCGACCTGATTCGCAGGCACAGTGAATTAACCAAGGCCGATCTTGTCAACCTCACGCGTTACTCCCGCACCAAAATCACCACCAGCATCGATTCCCTGTTACAGAAAAAATATATCCGCGAAAACCATACCACCGAATATTCAGGCGGGCGGCGGGCGAAAACCTACAGCCTGAACGGCGGGCTGGGCCTGGTAGCGGGGGTCGACATTGGCGCTACCAGCATCGATCTGGCCGTGGCGGATTTCTCCCGTAAAATCCTGGCGCGCTACGGCGAGCCAGCCCTGGTGCGTGAAGGCCCGATCAAGATTTTGGGACGGGTGTGCAACCTGCTGGAGAAAATGATCCAGGAAAACGGGCTGGACACCGATCACCTGCGCGGCATTGGCATCGGTGTGCCGGGGCCGGTCGATTTCGCCCTTGGCACGGCGGTATCGCCACCCATCATGCCTGGCTGGGACCGCTACCCGATCTTCCAGACTGTGCAGCAGTGGTTCCCTTCCGCCAACGTGGTCGTTGACAATGACGTCAACGTTATGGCGTTGGGCGAGATTCACGCCGGTATTGGTGTTGGGGCGCGCAACCTGATCTTTGTAAAAATCGGCACCGGTATAGGCGCCGGCATCGTCTGCGAACGTAAAATTTACCGCGGCACCAGCGGCTGCGCAGGCGACATTGGGCATATCAGCGTCAATAAAACCGAACCCATTTGCAATTGCGGCAATATCGGCTGCCTTGAGGCCGTCGCGGGCGGATCCGCGATCGCGGAGCGCGCGCTTCAGGGGGCGCTGGCGGGGAAAAGTCCGGTGCTGCTGCAGTACCACCACAAGAATGACCGCAGCTTAAGCGCTATGGACGTCGGCAGCGCGGCGCGGGAAGGGGATGCCTTCGCGATCGAACTGATCCGCGAAAGCGGGCAATTGATCGGCGATGTGCTCGCCAGCCTGGTGAACTTTTACAACCCCGACAAGATTGTGATCGGCGGTGGGGTCAGCAACCTGGGTGACCTGCTGCTGTCCTCCATCCGCCAGGCCGTTCTCAAGCGCTCTCTGCCGCTCGCCACCCGCAACCTGCAAATCGTCTTCTCATCCATGGGCGGCGATGCCGGCATCGTGGGCGCGGTCAACCTGGCCATGGATTACATCTTTACCATCGCTGCAAATAATGGAATTGGGGATCGATACGATGACTGAGGAGTCACGGATGAGGTTTGGCGTCAATACTTTTGTGTGGGTGTCACCCTGCACAACCGAGGCCGTTGAGGAACTGGCCCCTAAGGTCGCGGAAATGGGGTTCGATGTGTTCGAAATTTCTGTCGAAAACCCGGATCTGATCGATCTGCAGCGAAGCAAAGAGGCTCTGGAAGCGCAGGGTCTGTCTGCGATCGTGTGCGGCGCGTTTGGGCCCAACCGCAACATTTGCTCCCAGAACCATGCGTACGTGGAAAACGCCAAAGCGTACATTCGCTGGCTGGTGGACGCGGCTGCCTTCCTGGGCTCGCCAGTGGTGTGCGGCCCAATGTATTCCGCGGTGGGCAAAGATCACCTGGAAGATGACCAGGCCCGCCAGGCCGAATGGGCTTTGGCGGTCAAAGGCGTACGCGAAATGGCGGAATACGCGGATGAGCGCGGGGTACGTCTGGCGTTGGAGCCGCTCAACCGCTTCGAGACCGATATGATCAACGTGGTCTCGCAGGGGTTGGATTTCATCCAGCAGGTTGGGATGGATAACGTCGGGCTGCACCTGGACACCTTCCATATGCACCTGGAAGAGAAAAACAGCGCCGCGGCCATCCGCGCCGCGGGAGAGCGGATCTTCCACTTCCACGCCTGTGAAAACGACCGTGGCGTGCCGGGCAGCGGCCAGGTGCGCTGGCAGGAAGTCGCTTCCGCCTTAAAAGCGGTGGGATACCAGGATGCGGTCGTGATCGAATCCTTCACATCCCAGGTCAAGGAAATTGCGCGCGCGGTCTGCATCTGGCGCGAGATTGCGCCCAGCCAGGATGCGATCGCTTCGCAGGGGTTAGCCTTCTTGAAAACTTTATTAAGCTGAAGGATGCCTGATAAAGAGGGAACCATGTCGGATACAAAGATAAGTACACCAGGCGAGTATGCCAAAACAGCGGAACCGGTCATGGAAGTCCGCAACATCTCCAAGCGCTTCCCGGGCGTGCAGGCTTTGAAAGATGTCTCGCTTAAATTCATGCCCGGGGTGGTGCACGCGGTCGTCGGAGAAAACGGAGCGGGTAAATCGACATTGATGAAAATCATGGCAGGCGCATACACGCCTGATTCGGGCGAGATTTTCCTGAACGGACGAAAGGTGAGTTTTTCTCACCCAATTGAGGCTCACCAACTGGGTGTCAGCATCATTTACCAGGAGTTCAACCTGCTGCCCGACCGCACGGTGGCGCAAAATATCTTCCTCGGCAGAGAGCCGACCAAATTCGGTCTGATCGATACCGAAGCCCTCAACAGGCAGGCCACGGCTGTTCTCAAGGAAGTCGGCATGGACCTGGTCATTAAACCCACCACCATGTGCCACACGTTATCGGTGGCTGAGCAGCAGATTGTGGAAAGCGCCAAGGCGATTTCTTTCGACTCGAAAGTCTTGATCATGGATGAGCCGACCGCCGCACTTAGTTCGACCGAAGTGCAAATTCTAGATGACCTGATTGTGCGATTAAAATCGCGCGGCATGGCGATCATCTTCATCTCCCACCGCCTGAACGAGGTCTTTGACATCGCTGATGAAATCACGGTATTGAAAGACGGTGAATTAGTCGGAACGGTGGATAGGAGATCGGTTACACCCGAGCGGATTGTTCACATGATGGTGGGGCGTGATCTGGACCATTATTACCCACCCTTGGGGGCGCCTGAGGATTTCGGCGAGGTGGTCTTATCGGTAAAAGATGCCTCGAATAATGTTTTACACGGGATCACTTTCGAACTTCGTAAAGGCGAGGTGCTGGGGGTGGCAGGGCTGCAGGGCTCAGGGCGCACCGAACTGGCAGAAGCCCTGTTTGGCGCCAATCCTTTCCGCACCGGCAGCATACAACTGAATGGAAAGCCGGTGGTTATCCGCTCACCAGTTCAGGCCATCAAGCGCAAAATTGGTTTCGTGACCGAGGACCGCAAATCGGAAGGCATCTGGCCGATGCAGTCGATTCGCGACAACATGCTGATGACCGTGCGCGCCATCCAGTTCATCTTGGGGGTGATCTCTAAAGACGGCATCCGTAAAAACCGCAAACTGGTTCCTACCCTCGGGAAGCAGGTCGATGTGAGGACCGACTCGTACGATCGCGAGGTCCAGTTCCTCAGCGGCGGCAACCAGCAGAAGGTGGTGCTCTCCAAATGGTTAGCCTCTGACGCGCAGATCTTTTTATTCGACGAACCCACGCGGGGAATCGACGTTGAAGCCAAAGCCAGCATCCACGACATGATCCGGGCGCTGACGAAAAAGGGTGTGGCTGTCTTGATGATCTCGTCGGAGCTGCCAGAAATTATCGGCATGAGCGACCGCATTCTGGTGATGCGCGACAGGAGTATCGCCGGCGAACTGCCTGCCAGATCGAGCGAGGAAGAAATTATGTTGATGGCGACCGGGCATATCTCGGGGAACGGATCCAATAACAAGGTCGCAGCAGGAGAGCATTAATATGACCACCACGACCCTTTCAGACAAGAAATTCGTGCGCATGTTCCGAGCGCTGAACATCCCGCCGGTGTATTACTTCCTGATTGTGATTTTTCTGGCCAGCGGCATTATCGATCAGGTCTTCTCTGACGGGCAGATCCTGGGCAATCCCGCCATCACCATGAACATCCTGGTGCGCTCGGTTGCCTTGGGTATCGTGGCAGTCGGGCAGACGCTGGTGATCATCGGCGGCTCGATCGATCTCTCGGTCGCCTACCTGATCAGTATCACTTCTGTGATGTCCTCATACATCATGCAGGGCAAGACCGAAAATGTTTTCCTGGCGATTGTGGTGGTGTTTGCGATTGGTATAACCGTAGGGCTGGTCAACGGACTGATCGTCACCAAGCTGCACGTCAACCCCTTTATCGCCACCCTGGGAATGGCGCTGATTTTGAAAGGCATCATCAACGGCACTTTCTCAAACTATACCGGCAGCGTACCGCGCAGCTTTGAGTTCTTCGGTTACGAGCGCTTTGGACCGATTCCTGTGTCGGTCATCATCCTCTTCCTGGTGGTTATCGGCGGGTGGTTTTTGCTCACGCGCACCAAATTTGGCGCACACCTCTACGGCGTTGGAGGCAATGTTGAAGTGGCGCGCCTTTCCGGCCTGCGCACCGACCGGGTGATCATCGGCGCGCATATATTGTGCAGCATGACCGCGGTCCTGACCGGACTGTTCATCGTCAGCCGGCTGCGCGCGGGAGCCCCCTGGGTTGGTCCGGATGGTGTCTACGACCTGGAATCGATTGCCACGGTTGTAATTGGCGGCACGCTGCTATCCGGCGGCAAGGGCGGTGTGTGGGGCACGCTGGCGGGCGTGATTATCTTCGGTATTCTGGAAACCGCCTTCAATCAGCTGGGTGTGAACCCTTACCTCACCCAGGTGCTGCGAGGAGCGATCGTAATTCTGGCAGTGGCAAGCTACACCTACCGCTCCAAGGCCATGGTAGCGTAAGGAGGTAACCTGATGACGACAACTACTTTTTCAACTGAATCCGGGGTTTCTAAATTCTTGCGCTCCGTCTGGATGCTGATAAAGAAAATTCCGCCTGTTTATCCAGTATTCATCGTTTTGTTTGTTATCGTTGTCTTTCTATCTCCCACCTACTCAACGATGAATGGAATCATGGCCTTCCTGCGGCGGACAGCGCCGCTGGCAATCCTGGCTATCGGCCAGATGGTTGTCCTGACTTCGGGCGGATTTGACCTTTCGCAGGGCGCTATGGTCACCATGGTGTGCCTGGGCAGTTCGCTGCTGCTGAACAATGATCCTGCCAACGCCTACCCGGCCATTGGCATCATGATGGCGATCGGGCTGGGGGTCGGCCTGATCAATGGCACCGTTACTTCTTTTCTCAAAGTGCCCTCATTTATTGTGACGCTGGGGATGATGCTGCTGGTAAGAGGGCTGGCGCTTTACTGGGTGGGCGGCGCTCCCAAGGGTTATTTCACCGATAACTGGCGCATGTGGGGGCGCGGATTTATCGAAAACGTGCCCATTATAGACCGCTTCCCGATTGGCGTGCTGGTGCTGCTGGTGGTTGGCGGCCTTATCTGGTTCCTTTTCCACCGCACCAACTTTGGCAAGCAGGTGCTGGCTATCGGCGATAATGTCAAAGCCGCCAAACTTTCAGGCGTGCGCGTGAATATCATCCGTATTTCGGCCTTTGTAATTTCATCCCTACTGGCTACCATTGGCGGTATTATGACCGGCGGCTACGGCGGCGTTAACGTCACCATCGGCGAGGGCATGGAACTGCAGGCCATCGCCGGCTGCGTGGTGGGCGGCGTTTTGCTGGGCGGCGGACGTGGAAACGTAATTAATGTCATCTTTGGCGCATACACGCTTGAGATCCTGATCACGGTGTTAACCTTGCTCGGTTTACCCAAGCCTTATAAAGATGTTATTCAGGGCTTGATCATTATTGCTGCGGTGGCGTATGTAGCTTTGAGCACACGCAAAAAACGGTAAACAACCCTTGTTATCGGTGGACAAATGGAAACCTGGTGCAAAGGAGGTGATGAAACTACAGCGAAAACAAGTGGTTTTAGCGTATCTATCGGCGTATCAAATTGATTGAACCTTTATGGAGGAGTAAAAACAATGAAAAAGAGCATGTTCCTGTTTGTGTCACTGATCATCGCGTTATCGATGGTCCTGAGCGCATGCCAACCCGCGGCTGCTCCGGCTGAACCGGCCGCCCCGGCTGAACCGGCTGCCCCGGCTGAACCGGCTGCCCCGGCAGAGCCCGCCGCTCCGGCAGAGCCCGCCGCTCCGGCCACTGGCCGAAACCCCGGCCTCGCCATGGAGCAGGCGGTTGTGGCTGCTCAGTTCTTCACCGACGAGGCTTTCGAGGAGTCCCTCGAGCTCATGAAGAACATCCCCTTGAATCCGGAAGCGCCGGTCTATCTGCAGTACCTGATCGAAGACCCGACCGATATCTCCCAGTACCCGCAATACACCAAAAAAGACCCGCCCTACAACATCTGCTTCTCGAATGCGGGCGTCAACAACCCCTGGCGTGTAGTTGGGTATGTCAATATGGGTGAGCAGGTCATGCAGTTGCAGAAAGAGGGCCTGATCAAAAACTTCTATCACTTCGATGCCAACGGCAACGATGCCAAACAGATTGCTGACATTGAAGACCTGATCAACACCCCGGGGAAATGCGATCTGCTCATCGTCTCCCCCAACACCAGCGAAGCCCTCACCCCTGTGGTTGAACGCGCTTGCGAGGTTCTGCCCGTGGTGGTCTTTGACCGCGGCGTACTGACCGACTGCCCCGTCATCTTCGAGAAAACCATCGGCGGTTATGCCTTTGGTATCTCCGGTGCCCAGTTTATCGTCGACAACCTGCCCGAAGGAGGGAATGTGCTCGCCTTCCGCATCCTGCCGGGTGTGGACGTGCTGGAACAGCGTTGGGGCGCAGCCCGCAAGATCTTCGAACAGAATCCGCAGCTGAACATCATCGGCGTCGAGTTTGTTGGGTATGACTCCTTCCGCGCCAACACCGTGGTGTCTGATTACCTGGCCAAGTTCGGCCAGATCGACGCGGTCTGGATGGATGCCGGCGGCACCGCAGTCACCATCCTGGAAGCCTTCGAGGATGCGGGCGTGGATTACCCGAAGGTCATGGTTGGCGAGGATCAGAACGATTACCTGCTGTTCTGGAAGAACAAAGGCCTGACCGCCATCGCCCCCACCTTCCCGACCTATCAGTGGCGCACCGCTGTGCTTGGATCGGTTATGTTCCTGCAGGGTGAAACTGTGCAGAAGCGCTGGGTACTGCCGCAGGTGGATGTGACTGAAGCCAACCTGGATCAGTACGCTCAACCGAATATGCCGCCGCTGCACTACACCATGTGCGGCTGCGAGGATATGGAAAACTATCCGGATGCCTGGATTAACGTGGATGTGAGCAAGTACGACCGGCTTTACGAGTAATCCGGGTGACAGAGTAACAGGTATGAGCCCGCTCGATTTTCGGGCGGGCTCATTCTCACAGGAGGGAATCCTCGAAAGGGGTTGATTACCTATGATTCAAATCGGTTTTCATACAGATGCATTTAACAGCAGTTATTGGAGTTTCGAGCAGTGCCTGCAGTGGGCCCAAAAGAACGATGTTCACTGGATCGAATGCGGGATGATCGATGGCGTAAGCTGGATTCACGGGCTCGGCTACCAACCCCATGTCGCCATGTGGGAGGATCCCCTGATATGGCGTGAGAAAGCCGAAAAATACGGCGTACGCTTCTCCCAGATCGATGCGGCTTTTCCAATGTCGCTTCCACAAGGGGCATCCTTGGGGGTCGAATATGTCCTGCGTACCATCCGCTGGGCGCACCTGGCGGGCTGTGACCACATCGACACCACCGACGACCGCTTCGCGCCGCCCGGGTTGAGCCATGACCAGGCTATGGAGATGATGAAGCGTTCCTACGGGCAAATCATGGAAGTGGCTGAGCGCTACAAAACCATCATCAATATTGAACCGCACGGTTATTACACCACCAAGCCCGAGTTTATGGAAAAAATGCTCGCTTATGTGGACAGCCCCTACCTGCGCATGAACATGGATACCGGCAACACCTTCATCGCCGGGCAGGATCCGGTTGCTTTCCTCAACCGCTTTAAGGATAAAGTCAGCCATGTGCACGTTAAAGACGTGAGCGAGTCGCTGGCCGCCTCGCTGCGGGGCGAACTGACCGGCATTGCCGTCAGCCAGTGCGCCATCGGTGAGGGCGTCAATGTGGAAAATATCAAGAAGTGTTTCGATATTCTGGTCGAAATCGGTTACGATGGCGTTGTCAGCATTGAATGCGAGGGACAGGGCGGGCCGATGATCGAACAAAGCCTGGCTTTTGTGCGCGGGCTGGTCGAGGATGCTAACCGGCGCATGACAGCCTGAGGTCGTGCGCTGCCTGGAAGCATGATGGGAGGAGGCAGGATATGGGAAATATTTATTTGGGCATTAACATGGAGTTCGTGCGCCACCATGACAAACCGTTTGCCTGGGGCGTAGAAAAGGCAGCCGAAATCGGTTACCAGTACATCGAACCGATGGTGCACTGGGGGCGCGAGCTGTTGAGCGAAGCGCGTTACTTCCACAGCGTCTCGATGTATGATGATCCCCGCTGGGCGCGTGACCTGTGCGATAAGTTCAATATTAAAATGTCGGGTTTATCTTCGCACACGCCGCTGTGCAAACCGGAAATCAGCGTTGAATACCTTAAGCAGGCTATCCGCTGGGCTTCAGATGCCGGCGCGCCGGTGGTTAACACTGACGAAGGTCCAAAACCTGAATGGACCAGCAAAGAGCTTGATTACTGCCTGATGACCTACACGCTCAAGGAAGCCTGTCTGGTGGCTGAGCGTTACGGCGTTAAGATTGGCCTGGAGCCGCACCAGCAGTACAGTAAGTCGCTGGCTGGGTTGGACAGCATCTACAGCCTGGTGCAGTCACCCGCGCTGGGCATCAATTACGACACCGGAAACAGCTACCTGGCCGGAACCGATGATACCTATGACTGGCTCGCGCACGTCAACGACCGCCTGGTGCACCTGCATGCCAAGGACATCAGCTTTGCCCAAAGCGGCGAGGAGCGGGGCAAGGTTACCGGCACGCCGGTGGGCTGCGCCTGCGGCGATGGTGTGGTGGATTGGAAACGGGTGATCGAAATCGTCAAAACCTGCCCGAATGACATCGTCTTCAGCGTGGAGTGCGGCACGGTTCCGGACGCGATCCGCAGTTTTGAGTACCTCAGCAAGTTGATCTGATCTGGCTGGATGCCCTGGCAGAGCCGGCGCGGGCTGCAAGCAAACGTGTTTATCGGCGCTGATGCTTGGGCTGGCAAGTCGGGTTGTGTGGGGCTTATTCAGCCCGCCTATTCTCAAGAACGCAATCAGGAGATCATATGAAATTTCCCAAAGTCGTTGTCGTCGGGCTGGGCTTTATGGGCCGTACCCATATTCAGGCGCTGCGCCGTCTGGGGATAGAGGTGCACGGCGTTGCAGGCGTCGATGCTGATGAAGGGCGGCGTGTAGCAGCGGAACTCTCGATCAGCCGCTGGTACCCTGACTATGATCAGGTCGTTGCTGACAATGAAGTTCAGGTAATCCACCTGTGCACACCCAACCACCTGCACTACCCGCAGGCAAAACAGGCGCTGCAGGCCGGGAAGCATGTGCTGTGCGAAAAACCCCTGGCTATGACTGTGGCAGAGGCGCGCGAACTGTCCGAATTGGCGCGCGAGAAGGACCTGTTCACGGCGGTCAATTACAACCTGCGCTTTTATCCTATCCTGCAGGAAGCCCGAGCGCGAATCGCCGCGGGGGACCTGGGCGACCCGTACCTGATCCATGGCGCTTACCTGCAGGACTGGCTGTTCCTGAAAACCGATTGGAACTGGCGTCTGGAGCCAGAACAGGGCGGTAACCTGCGGGTGGTCGCGGATATTGGCACCCACTGGATGGACCTGGTCACCTACCTGACCGGTCTCAAAATCAGCGCGGTGCTGGCAGATTTCTCCACCGTGCATCCCACCCGTCTGCAGCCGGCGGGTGAGGTCGAGACCTTCGCGGGTAAAATCGAGAAGAATATCTCCACGCATGAGGTGCCGATCAAAACCGAAGATGTGGCCGTCATCCTCTTGCGGTTCGATAACGGCGCACTGGGCAGCCTCACGCTCTCGCAGGTTTCCGCCGGGCGCAAGAATTTCTTTTGGTTTGAAATCAGCGGTTCCAAATCCGCCATTCGTTGGGACCAGGAAAACCCCAATGAGCTGTGGATCGGCTACCGCGACCAGCCCAACCAACTGCTCTGCAAGGATCCTTCCCTCTTCCACGAGCAACCGCGCGCCCTGACGGGCTTCCCGGGCGGGCATGCCGAGGGCTATCCGGATACCTTCGTGCAGGTGTTCCGCCAGTTCTACGGCGCTATCGCTGCGGGGAAAATGCCTGAGACAGGCCAGTACGCGACCTTCGAAGACGGTTATCATGAAATGCTGCTTTGTGAAGCCATCCAGCGCTCGGCGCAGGAAAAACACTGGGTCGAGGTGCAGTAAGCCCGCGCTCGGCGACACGCCAGCCCCCTCGAGCAGAACCCCGCTAAGGGTTCTGCTCTTTTATTAGGCACAAGCGGCAGCCAGCAGGAAAATCCCTGCACAAAATTGAACCTGGAGTACCCGCCTCCCGTGCCTGTTTTATTCGATAAGATGCACTCCCTTTTAATGAAAAGGCCGCTAATTTCAGGTATGATACAAATAACTGGTTTTCATCAACAATACAGGTAAAGGAGGGTGATGATGAATCCCTGGCTGCTGCGTGAAATCGATGACCTGCAGGCAAAAATCGACCGGCTGGGTTCGTCGCGTGAACTGTCCCGCGAACTGGACTCGATCCGCCAGGAGGCCAACCGCATCGCGGGCGCCAGTTTCCTCGACGGCCCGGCGCCGCCGCTCTTCCACGGTGTCGACGAACTGAAACAAAGGCTGGCGCGCCTGCAGGATAAACTGGACCAAAAGTAAAAAAAAGCCAGTATTACACAAATTGTAATACTGGCCTTTAGGCGAATTAACTCCTATCTGTTAGCCGATTTCGCGAATAAACCCGCTTACGATTCTTAACCTGTCAAGTAGGCTCCACAACTGCACGACCTTGAGGATCTCTCCTCTGCCTGCCAGGCTGCTGCGGGCATCATCTTCGCTGCCTGCCTCGACCAGGATGATATCGATCCTGTCTCCGTCTGGCGTCAGGAGCAAAATAAACCAGAGTGGATCGCCGCGCTCACCGTACACAACCTGGTGATTCTCCAGGACCAAGAACCGCTCCATATTATCCCTCCTCGGGTTGTAAAGGTACTGCTTCTAGTATCCGCTGAAATTTATGCTTTTTTATAAATGTCCCGGTGTTTCTCCTGGAGCCAGCTCTGTATAAATCTTTATCCGATATAAGCAGGGTTAGTATTTGTCATAGGCCAGAAATATTGTAATCTGGTTTTGGGCTATTACAAGGGGGTCGCCAGGACGTGATAATGAAAATCCCCGGTCAAATCTTGAGCGCCTGAACATCCATGGCTTGGTTACGCTTGCGCGCAGGCTGTTCCTTAGCGTCAGGCCTCACCTGCGGTGCCCTGTCGATGGATGTCCAATATGGAGGAATGAGCAAAATTGCCTATTCCCGCCCCAGGGAAGGGACGTTATGGTAGCATTAATATGATAATATGCATCTATATTATCTAAATCAATATCCCAGGGCTGAAAAATCACCCAGGAAAATGCGAGGATATCGTTTATATGGCACAAACAGGCAACAACGCTCGCTCCTTCCGCTACCTCTTATGGGCTGGCGGTTTAATCGTGATTATTGCCATTGCGGTGGCGGTGTTCATGAGCCGCATGACCAGCACCGCGGGCGATGCGGATACATCCACCACCCAGCTTTCGGCCAGCGGCCTTTTCCGCGTCACATATACCCCTGCCGGCGGGCAGGTGCCGCTTAACCAGATGCACCAGTGGACTCTGCATGTCGAAACCGCGGACGGGGTGGTGGTGGAGAATGCGCTCATCCAGGTCAATGGCGACATGCCGCAGCACGGTCACGGCCTGCCGACCCGCCCGCAGGTGACGGAATACCTCGGCAACGGGGATTACCTGGTGGAGGGCTTGCGCTTCCAGATGCCCGGCCGGTGGGTGATGGACATCAGCATAGAGGCTGGCGGCCAGACCGACACGGTCCGCTTCGAGATGCTGCTCAAATAGGATGATTATCAAAAGATTATTCATCCTTGCCGCTGCCCTGGTGCTTGCCGGGCTGATGGTCAGCGCCTGTTCTGCGCAGAATTCTGCAAAATGGAGCCAGGATGAGCTTGAGATGCTCAAAGGCTTATGGATTGGCAGCCTGCCGCCCCTGGAAGAGGACCCATCCAACATCTACGCCGATAACCTGCAGGCAGCCGCCTTCGGCCAGCAGTTGTTTTTCGATACCCGCCTGAGCGCCAACAGCCAGGTTTCCTGCGCGACCTGCCACCTGCCCGAGCAGCTCTTCCAGGACGGCACGCCCCTGGCGCAGGGCATCGGCATGACCAACCGCCGCACGATGACCGTCATCGGCACGGCTTACAGTCCCTGGCTGTTTTGGGACGGGCGCAAGGACAGCCTGTGGGCGCAGGCTTTAGCCCCGCTGGAGAATCCGGTGGAGCACGGCGGTGACCGAACCTTTTACGCGCACCTGATTTCAGAATTCTACTCGCAAGAATACACCGCCCTGTTTGGGCCGCTGCCGGACCTTACGGGCCTGCCGCCGCACGCTGGGCCGGTGGAAGGCGGCCCAGCGGCGCAAGCCTGGCAAGGCCTGTCCGAGGCGGACCGCGAGGCCGTCACGCGGATCTTCGTCAACATGGGCAAGGCCATCGCGGCATACGAGCGCCTGCTCAACCCCGGTCCCTCGCGCTTCGACCGTTATGTGGAGGCGGTGTTGGATAACGACCAGCGCCTGGCTGTGGGCATTCTAAATGAGGACGAGATCGCCGGATTGAAGTTGTTCATTGGCGCCGCGCGCTGCATCGACTGCCACAACGGGCCGCTTTTCACCAACAACGATTTTCACAATACAGGCGTGCCGGCTGACCCCGACCTGCCCGAAGATACCGGCCGCGCTCTGGGCGCCGTGCAGGTGCTGGCGGATGAGTTCAACTGCCTCAGCCCTTACAGCGACGCCGAACCCCGCCAGTGCGCTGAATTAAATTACCTGGTTGCTGAAGGAGAGACCCTGGTGCGCCAGTTTAAACCGCCTTCGTTGCGCAATGTCGCCGAGCGCGGCCCCTTCATGCACGCCGGGCAATTCGCAACCCTTGAGCAGGTGCTGCAGCATTACAATACCGCCCCGCGCGCGCCGGCCGGGCATTCCGAGTTGGAACCTCTGGGCTTGAATGATACCCAGATCGCGCAGATCATCGCCTTTCTGCGCACCCTCGACAGTCCGGTCGATGCCGATGCACGCTGGCTTTCCGCTCCCCAGCCGGCGCAGTAATGTCCTCTCTACCACCCAGGTAGGATTCTTTCGGGGAGAAAACGGGCAGGGGCATGTGCCATGTCATGCCCCTGCACCCCTACTTGGGAGGATAAATGCGCTTTCTACCGTAACACCAGCGGTAGAAAGATCGCGAATCCGTTTCCGCTAGAAGATTGTAGATAAATTTGGTTGCCGGATTACACGCGAACAACCTGGCGCACAAAGCCCTCCAGCGGGGTCAACGCCACGCCAAACTCATCCGATAACGAGGTCATATCAACTGGCGAATCGTAGGTGTCGAAGGCAGCCGCCATGGCTGCCGCGCCTGGCGATAGGTTTGGAAGCGGTTCGCCCGGCTGTACGCTGCGCACTTCAACTTCTTTCCCCAGCACCCTGCCATAAATCGCCGCCGCGTCCCTGAACGACAGCGCTTCCGGACCGCCCAGGACCAGTTTGCGGTTGGCTGCTTTGGGATTATCCACGCAGGCCAGCATAAAGGCTGCCACGTCCGCCATGGCGATAAAGGCGTGCTTGCGCTCTCCACTGCCAACCACATTGACCGGCTGGCCAGACATGACCGGCAGCCCGACCAGCAGGAAGACCCATACGTCCATAAAGGCGGTTGGCGCGATGATGGTGTAGGTCATATTCCCGTTTTGAAGCAGGTCTTCGGTCTGGGCTTTTCCAGCCAGGAAAGGCACCGGCGAATCGCGGTGCGCCATTTCAGCCGAGACAAAGATGAAATGACCCACGCCCGCCTGGCTGAGGGCACGCACGGGCAGCCTGCTGGCGCCGATCATCACCCACGGCCTGTTGGATGTGTTGTTCTTCCTTCCGCGCATGTTTTAGCCAGGTTTTTGGTACTTGACTTTTGTGGGGGAGAATCCTATAATATCTTTGTAAGTCCAATGGATTTACAAAGTGTTCTAAAATAACTTATCCCTGCTTTCCATTCAACTTTATACCGACAGGCTGACGATATGAAGAAAGCCACATATCAGCAAACCAAACAGCACAACCGCAACCTGGTCCTGCGGACCATCTTTATGCACGAGTCCATCAGCCGGGCTGAAGTGGCGCGCGTGACCAAGCTAACCCGCACAACCGTCTCCGAGGTGGTGAGCGTTCTCCTGTCGGAAGGGCTGGTTGAGGAGGTCGGCAGAGGTGAATCCATCGGCGGTAAATCACCCATCCTGCTGAGCATTGTGGCTGATTCCCGCTACCTGATCGGCTTGAACCTGGCGCAGCACAAATTTATTGGGGCGATCGTTAACTTGCGCGGCGAGATTAAAACCCAGATTGAAGTCCCGGTGCAGGATAATAATGGTGAAGACGCGCTCGAATCAGTACTCCGGATCATCACCCGCCTGCTCGCGAGCGGGTACAACCCTGTCGTCAGTATCGGGGTGGGTACACCTGGTCTGGTCAATACGCGTGATGGCATCGTTTTGAACGCGGTCAATCTGGACTGGCAAGATTTGCCCCTCGCGCGCCTTTTGGAGAGCAAATTCCACATCCCGGTCTCGGTTTTGAATGACAGCCAGGCGACCGCCATCGGCGAGTATATTTACGGCGGAAAAACCGGGCAGGAAGAGAACCTGATCGTCGTCAATGTAAAGCACGGCATCGGAGCGGGTGTCCTGATCAATGGGCGCCTGTTCCAGGGGGACGGCGGCGGCGCGGGGGAGATCGGGCATGTCGTGGTTCAAGAAGGGGGCGAAACCTGCCGCTGCGGTAAACGCGGCTGTCTGGAGACCCTCGCCAGTGCTGAGGCGGTCCTGCGCCGGCTGAATATGAGCTCTCTGGATGAAGCGCAGTCTGCCTATTTCAGCGGAAAACCGCAAGCGCGGTCGGTCGTGGCTCAGGCAGGGCATTATTTGGGCATTAGCCTGGCGCACCTGGTCGGCGCTTTGAATATTCACAAGATCCTTTTAAGCGGGGATATGACCGTTTTTGGTACGCTCTGGCTGGATGAGGTGAAATCTGCTATGAACAATGCCGCCCTGCAGCGGCTCTGCGAGAGTACCAGTCTGGAGTTTGGCAGCCTGGACTATCGCGCTTGCATCCTGGGAGCCTCTTCATTTCCATTGCTGGATGATTATTCGCTCCTCTTCCTGCAGGAGTGAGGATGCCATGCAGTCGTTAAGGCCGCGTTTTTCACCTGTTCTGGACTCCCAATTTCGGCCGGCAGTGCTGGATAACCTGCGGTTCGTGGAAGAGGTTGAACCGGTCCGGATGCGGGTGGTCATCGGGTTGGAGAGCGCTGGCGGCGAAGTCTCGCGCTACGAAACCCGCGTTTTTCCACCCGATCACCCCGGCTTTGCTAATAATCTTCCCTATATCGAACGCATCTTGAAATTCCTGCTCTGGCAGCGCGGCGGGCACACCGTCTACTTCGGCGGACCGGCTGAAATCGGAGATTACCTGCGCCAGGTCTATTCTCCCCTGGGTGACCGCAGCTTTGATTACCACTTTATGAGTGAGCGGGTGTTCGAGAGGCCGTTCACGGTTTTAACCTGCGATGCCGACGAAGTCCCGCCAGAGCGCCAAAGCGGTAAAATCCTGGGCCGCAACTGGGATGGCTGTCGCATCGGTTTTGACCTGGGCGCGTCTGACCGCAAGGTCTGCGCGGTCATCGACGGTATTCCGGTGTACAGCGAGGAAGTCATCTGGGAACCCGTAAAAAATTCAGATCCAGCGTATCACTACCATGAGATCCTGACTGCCCTGAAAACCGCCGCCAGCAAGATGCCGCGCGTGGACGCCATTGGGGGCAGCTCGGCGGGTATCTACATCGATAATCGGCCCATGGTGGCCTCCCTGTTTCGCGCCATCCCGCTTGAGCGTTATGCGGAAGTGAAAAATATGTTCGCGCGCATGGGCGCGGAATTGGGCGTTCCCCTGGTTGTCATCAACGATGGGGATGTGGCCGCCCTCGAGGGGTCGATGTCCTACAGCGATAACGGCGTGCTTGGACTTGCGCTTGGTTCCAGCCTGGCGGCTGGCTATATCAATCTCGAGGGGCATATCACCGGCTGGCTGAACGAACTGGCCTTTGCACCTGTCGATTACAACCCATCCGCGCCGCTGGAGGAGTGGTCCGGCGACCGGGGCTGCGGCGCTTCCTATTTCTCGCAACAGTGTGTCTTCCGGTTGGCTTCCAAAGCCGGCATCCACATCCCGGACGAGGCTGCCGACGCAGACAAACTTCGTTTTGTGCAGGAAAAGCTGGAGCGAGGGCACGAAGGCGCGCGCCAGATCTGGGAGAGCATGGGGGTTTACCTGGGGTATGGAATTGCCCATTACGCCAGTTTTTACGATATTCGCCATCTGCTGCTCCTTGGCCGCTGCACATCCGGCAGCGGCGGAGAGATTTTGCTGACCTGGGCGCAGAAAATTCTGCACAGCGAGTTTCCACACCTGGCAGCCAGCATCAAAATCCACCTGCCCGATGAGAAAGTGCGCCGTATTGGCCAATCCGTCGCGGCGGCCAGCCTGCCCGTTCTCAGCCAGGTGCGGAGCTAGAAAGGAATGCTGATGGAATTTCACTCGGATAGCGCAGAAATCTATATACCTGACCAAACAGCGGTTGAGGCTGCACTGGCCCGCACCACCCATTTGTGCATCGCCGCTCACCAGGACGATATCGAGATCATGGCTGCCCAGCCGATCCTGGAGTGCTTCCAGCAGGAAGATAAGTGGTTCAGCGCGGTGGTCATGACGGATGGGCGCGGCTCCCCGCGCGATCATCTCTATAAGGGTTACAGTGACGAAGAAATGCGCCTGGTGCGCTTCAAGGAACAGCGCAAGGCAGCCTTCATCGGTGAGTACAGCGCTGTCATTATGCTCGATTATCCCAGCCGTTCCATCAAGGATGCTTCCATTTCAAGGCCGGTTGAAGATTTGGCTGCCCTGCTGCGCGCCACACGTCCCGAAGTGGTCTACACCCACAACCTGGCGGATAAGCACGACACGCACGTGGCGGTGGCTTTGCGCGTGCTAGCGGCGCTGCGGAGCCTGGACAGCGGTGACCGCCCGGCGCGCGTCCTCTGCTGTGAGGTCTGGCGCGGGTTGGACTGGACAGTCGATGCGGATAAAGTCCTGCTGGATGTCTCTCAGCACGAGAACTTGCAGGCGGCTTTGCTGGGTGTTTTCGATTCGCAGATTGTGGGCGGTAAGCGCTACGACCTGGCCACCATGGGGCGGCGGCGCGCAAATGCCACCTATTTCGAGTCCCACGGCGTGGATGTTGTTACCGGCCTGTCCTACGCCCTGGACCTGACCCCCTTGATGAATGAACCCGAACTGGATCCCTCTGCCTTCATCAATGATTTCATTCATCGCTTCGCAATGGATGTTGCCGGACGAATCGGCAGGATGAGCTGAAAATGACTGTACCACGGTTATCCCGTGGAAAGGAGGATGATGGAGAAAGCTGCCCGTTATGTTGCGTCGAGTTGGTTGTCTGTATCATTCCATAAAAAATCGGAGGAAATGAGATGAGCAAGAAAATTTTTATTAGCCTGTCAATTCTGGTCATTGCCAGTATGCTGTTGACAGCCTGCGCCAGCCCGCAGGCCACGCCCGCGCCGCAGACCGCTCCGCAAGAACAGCCGGCTGCACCTGCTGCACCCGCTGCCCAGGAACCCGCCGCGCAGGAACCGGCCGCCCCGGTAAAAACAACCTTGAAAATCTACCTGCTGGACTACACCCCTGATACCATCACCTGGCTAAAGAGCGAGATCAACCCAGCCTTTGAGGCTGCCCATCCGGGAGTTACGGTTGAGATAACCGAGGGCTCCTGGTCCGGCTGGGATACCACCTTCAGCGGCTTTTTCGCCGCGGGCGAAGGTCCGGATATCATCAACCTCGGCTCTGAAATGAACACGCTCTACGGCGAAAGCCTGGCCAACATGGACGCTTACCTGGGTGAAGCCGCCTGGCCTGAAATTGCCAATTTCGGCCCCGCTCTCGAAAATGCCAAGTTCGAAGGTCACCTGCGCGGACTGCCCATCTTCACCGCCCCGCGCTATGTGTTCTGCCGCACCGACCTGATGGAAGAAGCAGGCTGGACCAGCGGGACGCCCAAGAATTTTGCTGAATGGATCACCTTCGCCAAGCAGGCTACCGTCATCGATGAAGCCACCAACTCCCTGACCCAACAGGCTCTTGTGCCGGTTGATGCCGGCTCGATGGCTGACTGGCAGTGGTGGCTATTGGTTTACTTCTCTCTGGGCGGTGAGCTCTACAAGGCCGACGGCAGCCCCAACTTCGATTCGCCTGAGGCGCTGGCGACCACGCAGTTCATGCTCGACCTGCGCCGCGCGATTTATGGTCCGGCGGTCAACGCCGTCGGTTCACTGCCGGTGGGGCAGGGATCCGTCATCGACGTCAATGACGCCACTGGCGAGAACAACGGGGCGGTGTGCCTGGCGCACTCCGGCTGGGCCGCCCCCGCTTTCGACCGGCCCATCTGGGACAAAATCAGCATCGACCCGTTCTTTGGCGATCCGGCCAACTTCCCCAACAGCAAACCCGTGGTGCTGGCTTTCAACGACTGGCTGGCGGTGGCGGAGTACAGCAAAAACAAAGAGCTGGCCGCCGAATGGTTAAAGATGGCCTTCAGCAAGGAAGCCAATCACAAGTGGAATGAAACCATGGGTCTGATCCCCGCCCGCAACGATGCCATGTATGGTTACGTGACCGATTCGCCCCAGTTGCAGCGCGAGGCGGAACTGGCCGCGCAGTACGGTGTCGGTTTTGCCGGCATCAAGGAAGCCGCCAAACTTTCGACCATCATGCAGGATGCGCTCGGCAAGCTGGTCACCGAAGAGTTCACACCCGCTGATGTGGTGGAAAAAATCCAAACAGAGTATTCGGCCGCGTTGAAGTAAATTCAGGTAATATACTTAAGGTTGGGTGGGTATCCCCCACCCAACCTTCCGCCCCGCTTCCCCGGAGTCCGCTGCATGCCACAAAACCCGTATCTTTATGTTCTGGTAACGGCATTCTTCGCTGTCGTGTTCATCCTTCTGTCATGCTTTGGACTGGGTTCGCTGGCGAAATGGATCACCAAGCTGCGCGGCGGTTCACCCCAAAAACAGGCTGATTCTTTCGCCGGTTACTTCTTTGTGGCTCCCTGGTTGGTGGGTTTCCTGATCTTTGTGGTTGTCCCGCTGTCTTTTTCATTATATTGGAGCTTCACCGACTACCGCGTCACCTCCAGTGAGCCTGCCAACTGGGTCGGTTTGGATAACTACGCTGCGATACTGCTGCAGGATGCCAGTTTTCGCTCGTCCGTGATCAACACCCTTTTCCTGACCGTCATCGGGCTGCCGCTGCAGCTCGGTTTTGCCTTGTTCCTGGCGGTGCTGCTGAACCAAAAGCTGCGCGGCGAGCGCATCTTCCGCATGGGTTTTTATCTGCCGGTTGTCCTGGGGTTCAATACCGCCGTCCTGCTGTGCTGGCGGCTGATGCTCAACACCGGAACCGGGATTATCAACCAGTTGATTCGCGCCGTATCCACTGCCTTTCCACCATTCGGGTTATTAAATCGCGCCATCATTTTTGTGCAGGAAATCATCACCGCGTTTTTCCTCGGGTTAAGTTCAGGCAAATACAACCTGCTCAACCAGGTGCTTGAAATCGGCTTTCCGGCAGCCAACCGCGTGCCTTTGTGGGTGCAAAGCCCGCTGTGGTCTAAAATGTCCGTCGTATTATTGATGGTCTGGGGCTGCGGCACCATGATGTTGATCTTTCTGGCAGGGCTGAACAACATTCCCAAGGAACTGCACGAAGCGGCGGAGGTGGACGGCGCCTCTGCCTGGCAGCGCCTGTGGAAGATCTCCCTGCCCTTGCTCACCCCCTACATTTTTTACAACCTGGTGGTGGGCATGATCAGCGCCCTGCAGATCTTTGAGCCCATCTTTGTTTTATACCGCGACAACCAGCCGCTGGTCTCCTCGACCATCTCGATGGTGTATTATCTGTGGCAGAAGAGTTTCAGCCACTTTGAGATAGGCTACGGCTCCGCCATTTCCTGGGTCATCCTGATCATCATTTTGGTCGTCACATTGATCCAGTTCAGGCTGCAGAACCGCTGGGTGACTTACGATGTTTACTAAAGCGAGAAACATCCGCCGGTACTGGCGCATCTTGCGCAGTTTTCTGCTCTACATCGTCTTAACCGCCGCCACCATTGTGATGTCCTTCCCGCTCTTCTGGATGATCTCCTCCTCGCTGAAGACCCTCGAGGAAACCAATTCTCCCGGCATCATCTGGGTGCCAAAGCAGGTCACCTGGCAGGCCTACATCAGCATTTTCCAGAACCAGGATTTCCTGCGGTCGTATTTCAACTCCATTTTTTATGTCAGCCTGGCGCTGGCAGGCACCCTCTTTTCCATTGCCGTGGTGGCTTACGCCTTCAGCCGGGTGCAGTGGCCTGGGCGCAACCTGGTCTTCTTCCTGATGCTGTCCACCATGATGATCCCGCCCCAGGCGTTAATCGTGCCGCAGTATGTCTTCTTCAATAAGCTGGGCTGGGTTGGCACCTTCAATCCGATCATCATCCCGGGGTATTTCGCCGGCGGGGCTGCCATGATCTTCTTGCTGCGTCAATCCATGGCGCAGATTCCCAAGGAACTGGATGAATCCGCTGTTGTGGACGGCGCTTCACACATCCAGATCTGGTGGGAGATCGTCATGCCGCTGGTCAAGGCGCCGCTGGCGACCATCGCCACTTTCCTGTTCGTGGGCCTGTGGAACAACCTGCTCACGCCTTTGATGTACCTGCAGACCGTCAGGCTGTACACCCTGCCGGTATACGTCACGACTCTATACAATATCAACAACACTGTGCAGCAGTGGCCCACCATCATGGCCGCTGCCGTGCTCACAACGGTGCCGCTGTTGGTCGTCTTTTTCTTCGCCCAGCGCTTCATCATTGAGAGCGTGGTGATATCCGGGTTGAAGGGTTGAGATGGCTGCGGGCCGCGAAGTGGGGCAAAAATTATTGATCGCCCTGCACAGCAAGGGGAAACCATCCGCTGAAGGCATCGCTGCGATTAAAAAATACCGCCCGGGCGGTTTTTCCCTCTTCCGCGGCTTGAACGTGGACACGCCCGAACAGGTGCGGGAGTTAACCGAGTCCCTGCAGCGACTGGCAGCGGACCTGGAACTGCCGCCCTTTTTGATTGCCGCCGACCAGGAAGGCGGGCAGTTGATGGCCGTCGGGAACGGCACGCCGCTGCCCGGCAACATGGCGCTGGGCGCGGCGCGCTCAAGTGAGCTTGCCCGCAAAGCAGGCGAAGTCACCGCCAGGGAACTGGCAGCCCTGGGAATCAATGTCAATTATGCCCCCTGCGCGGATGTCAACCTCAACCCGCTTAACCCGGTCATCGGCACCCGCTCGTTCGGTGAGGATCCCGCCCTGGTGGGCGAACTGGCGGCGGCTTTCATCCGCGGAACGCAGTCTTTGGGCGTGGCTGCCACGGCCAAGCACTTCCCTGGTCACGGCGATACAACCAGTGATTCCCATCACGGCCTGCCGGTGCTGCCCCACGACATCGAACGGCTGAAAAAGGTCGAGCTGCCCCCCTTCAGGGCTGCTGTGCAGGCGGATGTCAGGATGGTTATGACAGCCCATCTGGCTATCCCGGCGGTGGATGGTCCCAACGCGCCGCCCGCGACTCTATCACCCAAGGTCATTAACGGCTTGCTGCGACGCGAACTTGGCTTTGACGGCGTGGTTGTTTCGGATGCGCTCGACATGCGCGCCATCCAGCAGGGAGACGCCCTGCGCGAGGAAGTCTTGCGGGCTGCCAGCGCCGGCGTGGACCTGCTGTTACTGACAGGTGACCCGCTCGACCACGCCCGCGCGCATGAAGCCCTGTCCCAGGCTGTCGCGGCGGGGCGCATCCCTGCCGCTGAGCTGGATGCCTCACTGGCGCGCATCGCGCGGCTGAAGGTCTGGCTTGCTGCCGCTCCTCCTGCGCCCGATCTGAGTGTGCTAGGCTGCGCTGAGCATCTCAGAGTGGCGGACGAGATCGCGGCGCGCGCCGTCACCCGCGTGCGCGACCGCTCAGGGCTGCTGCCCATCCAGCTCTCAGACCATCAGCGCGTGCTGGTGGTCGTGCCCGTGCCGCAGGACCTCACGCCCGCGGATACCTCATCCTATGTGCAGCCGCTGCTGGCGGCCAGCCTGCGGGAGTTTCACGCCCCGGTGGATGAAATCAAGATTCCGATTAATCCCACCCATCCCGATATTTCCGCGCTGATCCAGCAGGCTAGAGATTACGATCTGATCGTTGTGGGCACAATCAACGCCTTTACCCACGAAGGTCAGGCGGAACTGGTGCGGTCGCTGCTGCAAACGGACAAACCTCTCATCGTGGTCTCCATGCGCCTGCCGTACGATCTGATGGCTTTCCCGCAAGCGCCGACCTTTATCTGCGCGTACAGCATCCTGGAACCATGCATGCGGGCGGCTGCTGGCGCGCTATTCGGGCAGATCGAAATGACCGGCCGTCTGCCGGTCAGCATCCCCGGCATAGCGCCCGACGAACGGCCCGCTCCTGGCGGTGCGCACCTTTCATAAATCCCACCCTTTGCTGGGTTTGTTAAACTGCACCGTGAACCCCGGTCGGGCGCGAAGCATTTCGGGCAGCTCGCGCAGATAGGAGCGCGGCAGCTCGGGTGAGAGATAGACCGCCCCGCGGAATAGATCGCCTTCATCGCGCAGGTAGCCTGTGCGCCGCGCTTCGCCCACCAGGTCCTGGTAATCCGTCCACAGGTAAACGCCGATGGTGACCCACACGCCGTTGGGGATGGCGTAATCGTCGAGCAGGCGCAGGGTCTCCGCGATGGTCTGCGGGCTTTCGCCCGGCGCGCCGATCATCAGCGACGCGCTGAAGGGGATGGTAGAGCGGCTCAGGGCGTCCAGAGAGGCGCGCACCTGTGCGGCTGTGTAGCCGCGTTTCATGCGCACCAGCATCCCTTCCGAGGCCGACTCGATGGCCAGGTTGGCATAGAAACAGCCTGAATCCTCCATCAGGCGGCAGAAGTCATCCGTCACCCCGGATGGGCGCAGGTCGCCACTGCCCCACTGCAGCCCGTCTCCTTCGTCGCGCAGGGCGCGGCAGATGGCTTCGGCATGCTGGCGCGGGGCGTTGAAGTTGTTGTCGCATAACATGATTCGGGTGCTGCCAGTATGAGCGCGTGTGTGGCGCGCTTCAGCCAGCACGCGCTGCGGGGATTTCAAGCGGTAGCGTTTGCCCTCCAGTTTACTGTAAGGACAGTAAGTGCAATGGTAAGCGCAGCCGCGTTTGGTGAAGATGGCCGGCGTGATCCTTTTGAGGGCATACGGCTGCCAGTCGAGCAGGTCGTAAGCCGGCAGCGCCTGGCTGTCCAGATCTGCCACCGGCTGGGGAGCCAGGGCGATGAAATCCCCATTACGGCGCGCAACGCATCCTGGCACAGTGCGGCTGTCCCCGCCGGCTGCCAGGCGTTCCAGGAAGAGCGGGAAAGCCTTCTCGCCTTCGCCGCGGATGCCGTAATCCAGCCCCAGGTAGGCCAGCCAGTCGCGGGCATAATAGTTGAAGCCCGGTCCGCCTACGATAATCGGAACATCCGTATTTTTTCGCACCAGCTCAACAACCGCTTTCACGCGCGGGCGCAGGTCGGTATGCTTTGTGCCGAGCGGCGCATCCAGGTCGATTTCATCGCCAAAAACCAACCGGATGGAGATGGCCACCACCTCGGGTTGGAAGCCGCGGATGCGCTCCGTTAGCTGCGCATCCAGGTCGCTGGCATGCAGACAGTCAAAGATGCGCACCTCATGACCGGCCTGGCGCGCCGCGCCTGCCAGGTAGAGCGGCCCGCTTGGGGCTGCCGGCAGGCTGTTGGTTGAAACGATGAGCACCTTCATAACCATATCCTCTCACAGATTCAAACAAAGTTTACTGATGCGTTTGGCCAGCGCGATGATGGTCAGGATGGGCGGGTTGCCCAGCGACCTGGGCAGCAAGCTGGCATCCGCCACGTACAGGTTCTCAGGCAAGCGCCCGGGGTGCAGGCTAGATGCTTCGCTTTCTGTAAGCGGCAGGGTCCCACCGGGATGCCCGGCAATGACCGTGCCGAGGAACATGTCTTCATCGCGCGCCCCGAAACGGCGCAGGATCTCTTTGCATATACTCACACCCCCCTCCAGCCTTTGCCAATCCAAAGTGCTGAGGGATTTTTCCACCCCCTGGGGCGAGACGCTGCCGGCATCCTCATCAGCCAGTTTGATCATGATCGAGACGATATCCCCGGCGGGCAGGCGCCATTTGGGGTTGAAAAAGAAACTGAGATGGTCGAAATAGGGCGAGAGGATCATATGCTCGCGGACGGATACAAACGGCATGGTCAGGTCCTTGTGCTGCCTGGCTTTTGGGGAGCGCGCCGCCACGCACAGGACCGGGTCCACGAACAGGCGCGGCTCGCAGGGGATGCCGGACTGCGCCAGGATGACCGGCGTGCCAAACCCGCCGGCAGCCAGAATGACCAGGTCGGCGGGCATAAAATGCCGCGCAAATCCGTTCTTCAGCATGACGCCGCGCGCTCGACCGCCATCGATCACCACGCTTTCCACCTGGCAGCTGCTGATCACCCGCGCGCCGTTCTGCTCAGCAGCCTGCAGGTATCGGCGGCTGTCCCACTTGACCCCCTGCGGGCAGCCCAACTGGCAGGCGCCGCAGTGCAGGCAGCGTTCATAGGTGCCCATCTTGGGCATCGGCTGCGGGTCCAGCCCCAGCTCGGCAAAGATGGCGAACAGGCGCCGCGTGACCTTGTGCCATTTCTTTTGGTGAGCGGTGGTCACGGGGATCTCGCGGTAAATTTCCTCGAACTCGGCATCCAGGTGGATGCCGATCGCCTTCAGGTCGTGGTCCATGCGCAGGGCGTTGCCGGTGCAGATGGTGGTTGTTCCGCCCAGCCCGCTGCCGTTGACCAAAATCATATCCTGGCCTGTGCGGCGGACCTGGAATGCCGGGATGACAAAGCGGATTTCACGCTCGTCGAAAAACAGGCCGAGGTGGCGGAGCTTTTCGAGACCCTCCAGCGGCAGGTCGAACGGTTTGAAGGCTTTTCCAGCTTCCAGCACGGTGACCTGGTAATGACCCTGCAGTTCTTTGGCTGCGGTCGCGCCGCCAGCGCCGCTGCCGACCACGATGGCTGTCTTCATGCTTGTGTTTCCTCATTAAATAACAATCTGGCTGTGCAATAGGGGCAGCCTTCGGTAATACGCTGGCTGAATACCAGCCTGCCGCCGCCTGCCAGGCCCGCCCACACCCCGTCATCCAGCGCGGAGATCAAATCGCACACTGCGGGCGAATAATACTGGCTGTAAGTGCAGCGCGTCACCAGGATACGGCCGGCTTCATCCCCCTTAAGGTCGACTCCGATGGCGCGGTAAAGGACCTGCCCAAGCAGCATGACCTCCATCAGGCTGGCAGGGTGAAACCAGCGGCGCACTGCCGATCCGAGCTGGCGAGCCTGGCTGTACAGGCGCGATTTCGCGCCGGCTGCATCCCCCTTGTCCTTCAGGCTGCGCGCTGCCTGTTCGCGGGTGAAACGGGCGTAAGCCTGCAAGCAGCCTGGAAGACTCAGCCGCGCTAACCGGGGCATGGGGCGCTCGAAGCCAGCCGCCGTGGCGGAGAATAGCCGCTTGAGGATCATCTTGCGTCCGAAAGCGGGCAGTTCACGCGGCAGGAAATGGATCAAAGGGTTCATCTTATCCCCTGACCATTTCGCCCACGTGCAGGGTGTTGGGCGTAGCCGTGCTGCGGGCGTATAGCGACTCGAGCACCGCCTCCAGCCGCCGGGATATTTCTCTGCGCTTGAGTTTGAGGTTGGCGGTCAGGTCGCCAGCCTCGATCGACAGGTCGTTGGCCAGGACAGCCCAGCGCTTCACCTGTTCCGGCTGCGACAGGTCGTGGTTGACCCGATTAACCAGATGGTCAATCCGCGCCGCAGCGCTCTCCTCCAGGGAGCCGTTTTGCAGCCAAAGCAGGGCGACGCAATAGGGCTGCCCCTCACCGACCAGCATGGCTTCAGCCACGCCCGGGATCTCGCGCAGGCGCGCCTCAACCTTGGACGGCTGGACGTATTTACCGTAGGAGGTCTTGAACAATTCTTTTTTGCGTCCGGTCAGGACCAGGCTGCCTTCGGGTGTCAGGCGGCCCAGGTCGCCGGTCAACAGCCAGCCATCCAAGAAGGGCTGCTGGCTGCCCGCGCCTTCGTAACCCGCCATCACCTGCGGGCCGCGCACCAGCACCTCGCCATCCTCCGCCAGGCGGATTTCGGTTTCGGGCAGGGGCTCTCCAACCGTCCCGATACGGTTCGCTCCCAGCCGGTTGAGGCTGACCAGCGGCGCTTCGGTTAAACCGTAGGCGTTGTGGATTTCAACCCCCAGCGCGCGGAAGTTACCCAGCAGCGCCTCACTGCAGGGCGCCGATCCGGCCATCAACTGGGCGCAGCGCTGCAGGCCGCTTTTGCGCAGCGTCTGCCAGCGCAGGAGCGCGCCCAACGCGCGCCGCACGAAACCCTGTTTCAAACCCATCCAGGCGCGCCCGAACGGGTTGCTCTGCAGCGCCGCCCAGATGCGCTCATAGATGCGCGGTACCGAGAAGAAAACGGTCGGGCGCACCCGCTTTAAAGCGTGCGGCAGGTCCTTCAGGTCCTCCAGGAAGTAAATGTTCACCGCTGACGGCATGTAATACGGGCAGTAGGTCGCCAGGATGCCCTCAACCACATGGTTCATGGGCAGAAAAGAGAGATAATGGGCCGGGCGGCAGCGGGCTTTCCAGGGCAGCAGGGCCGCCATGGTCGTGCCCATCCAGCGCAGGTGCTGGTGCTGGAAGCTGACACCTTTTGGCTGGCCGGTTGTCCCCGAGGTGTAGCGCAGGGTCGCCAGGTCGGCGAATCCAACCGGGTGGTTTTCTGGCGCGGGCTGGCCTGATCCCTGAGAGAGAAAAGTTTCCCAGGACATGACTGCTTTTGCAGGCTGCGCAGCCAGCGGCTGGCGGCAAAAGGAGATGACCGGGATGCCGCTCTCGATTTCGTCCAGGCGTTCCATGATTCTCGGCGCGCCGACCAGCAGCAGGCGCGCGCCGCTGGCTGCCAGGATGTGGTTGATCTCGGCCGGCGGACAGGTGTAATACAACGGCACGCTCACCGCTCCCAGCAGGCCGATGGCGGCATCCAGCGCCAGGTAGCGGCTGCTGTTCAAACCGACGATGGCCACCCGCTCGCCAGCCCGGATGCCCAGCGCAGACAGGGCCGCTTTGGCCGCCAGGATTTGATCGCGCATCTGCCTGGCGCTGACAGGTACCAGCCGGCCGTCTACGATATCAAAATATGTGACCGGGCGAGAGGCGCTTTCCAGTCGCGCCAGGAGCTGCTCGTGCACGCTGCGCTCGGAATGGTGCAGGAAGCCCCGCCCAACGGCGTACGCCAGCATGCGGGGCAGGAATTCCCGCCAGTTATACGGGTATGCGCCGCTCAGCCGATCGACATTCTCGCGCTGGAATCGTTTGCGATTATTAAAATAAGGGCTCAGCTTTTTCAGCGCCGCGAACTGCCTGCGGCTGGGACTCGTCCGGCCGCGGCTCGTATCCATTCGGTGTATGCTCACCTGTTCGCCCGGCTTGTATCTCCGGTTTGCCAGCGGGATGGAAATGAATACCGGGCGGGGCAGCCGCAGACCCAGGTGTTCACGCGCCCAACCGCGCGTAAAATCCACCAGCTCACCCGCCGTCGGCAGGGACTCGTGCGGCGCGGTCAGGTGAAAGGTCAAGCCCTCCGCCAACGGATCAAAGGTCAGCCGTACGATGCTTTCTGCCACGTAGTCCACCGGGACAAAGTTGACGCGCATGCGCGGGTTAACCGGGATGACTGGCAACTGCCCGCCCAGGTACAGGCGCAAGGGGTAGTAAATGGTGTTAAAGGTGTGGATTTCACCGCTGCGCGAGTCGCCCACCACCATACCGGGGCGAAACACCGAGATGGGGAGCTCGCTTTTGGCGGCTTGCACCAGACACTCCCCTTCGAATTTGCTCAGCTCGTAGGCGTTCGAGAACCCTGCCTCACCGCTCAAACTGTTTTCCGGTATGTGACCCTGCCGCGCGCCGGCGACATAGGCTGTGGAGATGTGCGCGAAACGAAGCAGCTTGTGGTTCGCCCGGGCAGCCCGCGCCAGGGCAAGCATATGGCCTGTGCCGGTGAGATTGGACTCGCGCAGTTCTGCCAGGGGTACATCCACCCGCAGGTCGGCGGCCGCGTGGATGATGTGGGTGATGCGTCCGGCAGTTTCAGCATAGGTTTCTTCATCCAGTCCCAGGTTTGGCTGGCTGACATCCCCGCACAGCACCTCGACCCGCCCGCCCTGACTGAGCGCGGCCCGCAGTTCAGGCCAGTCCCACCAGGCGCGCTCCAGACGCCCGGCGGCCAGCGGCTGGTTTTCTGCCCGCACCAGGGCTAGAATGGATATGCCGGGATCACCTACCAGCCGCCGAGCGAGGTGCGTGCCGAGAAAACCGGTCGCCCCGCTGAGGAGTACGCATTTGGGGGTATGCGGGGTGTTCATACGTTTACCAGGCTGGGGAGAGCAGCCGCCCTGGCAGGCGCCAGGCCGTGAGCCAGAACAAACTCGCTCAGCAGCGCGCGGTTGCGCTGGGCATCGCGTTTATGGATCTTATAGCCCTGCTCGAGGGCATCTTTTATGGAGTCAGGTTCGCTAAGCAGGCGCACGACACGCGCGCGAAGGCTCTCGTAAAGGTCATACCCGTTGGGTTCGACAAAATATTGATCATATAAACCCAGTTCGCTGTAGATGGTCTTGAGGCGCAGGTCGTGACCAATGGCGACCTGCGGGATGCCAGCCGCCAGCGAAAGCACACAGGCGTGGTAGCGCGAGGTCAGCAGCAGGTCCAGGCTGCGCAGGATCGAGACCATCTGTGACGCGTTGTAAAGGCGTGAGGGGAAGATGCGCGCGCGCTCTTTATACTGGATGTGTCTGAAAACCCTGTCCAGCATGGCCTCGTCCAGCCCCTCCATGCCAATCAATGCGACCGCCTTGCCGTGCTCAGTAATCAATGTGTCAGCCAAGCGGGCGTAGCTGCGGGCCAGGTCGTCCGTTGCCTGTAATCGCTCCGGTGTGCGGGTGAAGTAGTACGGCCACTTGTAGCAGTCTTCCCGGCGTCCCCAGGGTTTGATCGTCACCGGCCACTGGTAAAAGTCTACCAGCGCCATGCCCGCCACATGCGGCCCAGCTTCGGGCCATTCCCGTACGAGAAGGCCGCTGTCAGCCGGGTCGGGCAGGAAATTAAAGGCGTTATCAGCCGTCACTTCCAGTGGGGCTGTCACCCCAAAGGCGCGCAGGCGTTCGGCCGCCGCGGCAGCGCGGGTGATGATCAATGAGGTTTTGCTGGCCTGTGTGCGCATCAGGCGGCGGTTGAAGGCTGAGCGCAGCTCACCCGCGTCCACCGCGTACGCCAGGCAGGGTTTGCCCATGCGGTGGGCGCAGTGAGTCGTCCACAAATACACCCACAGCATGGCAGACGACCAGGTGTCCATATAGGTGCTGCCTTCGACCAGCATGACCAGGTCGTTCTCGCGCACCAGGCGCTGCATGGTAGCGAAGTAGATGGTCGGCATAAATTCGATGCGCAGGTTGGGCGTCTCCTTGACGTAGCGGCGCAGGTTTGCCGGGTTGAGGCTGGGGATGGTGATGCGCGCCTGCGGCCCAAGCACGGCGCGTACATCCTCGATGTCGGCCAGCAGCAGGGCTTCCGCGCCGGTGTTGTTGGCGCCGTTGTAGCCGAGCATCAGCACACGCAGGCCGTCTTGTCGGTCAATAAAGTTATGGTTGCTGTTTACTTTCATTTTGATTTGCCTTTCAATAAGGGGTACAGCCTTGCCTTTTTGGGCCAACCCCTTTTTGGATACGGCCGGCTGCCCATGGAGAGGAGCCAGGCTGTTGGATGAGCCAGTCTTCATGGTTTGATAAAAGGGATCAAGCGGTTAACCCGCGCCAGGTAGTTCAGGTATGCCTGCCCAAAAGCCTGGGTGAGCTGGGCTTCCTCTTTGCGGATAAAAATCAACACGCCCGCCGCCAGAAATAAAGCCGGGACGAGGTACACCCAGGTCAGGGTTAATAGGGCGATGCCCGGCAGGATAAACAGCGCCACGCTGGCGTAGATCGGGTTGCGCACCACGCCGTAAGCGCCGCTGGTTACCAGGATACCGCTGGAAAAACCGCTCAGCAGTTGGACGATCGCCATGAGCCATAAAGCCGCGCCCGGAACCAGGAGGAAGTAGCCCACCGGCCTGAGCAGGCTGAGCCCTTGCGGCAGGGCGGCAATTTGTGGGTGTGTCAGGTGAACCCAGATGGCGGCGATCAGCGCGGGCAGCATGACCAGGATGATCTTGCCGCCCTGGCCGATGATGGTCATCCCCTTTTGTTTACTGAAAATATTTAACATCTCAATTCTCCTTCAGGACGAATACGCCTGTAAAATGATTACATTGACAACTCAAGTCAGCCGTGGCAGTCAGCGGTAGGGTGAAAATTGACTGCCTCCTGGTGTTAATAATCACCTGGTCTGGATGCTGACATTCCCGGCGCCGCTTTTTGCGCTGATCTCGATCCTGTCAACAGCCTGCTCGAAATCGGGTGACTGGTAGGTGTGGTCGCCGCTGGCCGGGAAAAGCGGGTCCACCACGACTTTACCCATCCCGCTGGTAGACAGGATGCGTGCGGCCGTCCCTGCGGGGATCAGAACAGTGATTTTTCCTGCGCCGGTGGTGGCGGATAGCTGGTTGCTGCCCTGATAACCGCTGCCGATTTCGACGCTCACATTACCGCCGCCTGTGCCGAGGGTCGCATTCAAACCGCTCGCTTGCGCCGGCAGGATGACTTCCAGGTTGCCGCCGCTGCTTTCTGCCTGCAGAGTTGTCAGCGTCATGTCAGCCAGGTCCAGGCGAATATTGCCGCCGTTGCAGCCAGCCCGGAGGTCATAAGATACCCCCGAATTGAGGTGAACCAGCCAGGCGGTCGCGCCCGTGCAGCCAGACCAGGGAAACTGAAACCGGGGCTTGCTCCCCTTGCCGGCGCGCAGGCTGAGCACTGCCTGGCCTGGCGAATCCGCGCGTGTGCAGGCGGGGGCATCCTGATTTTGCAGGTATTGCAGCGTTCCGCTGGCCAGCAGAAGGTCGCCGTCTGGCAGGCTGTCGATCGTCAGGTTGCCGTAACCGGCGTGGATATCGACGCTGGCCGCCGCAGCGCCAGAGAGCGGTTCCGACAGGTTGTAATTCAACAGATTCTTCGCCATGAGGTTTCTCCTTACAGTAACTTTCCTTGGTTAATTCTTTGCCTCTGTATCGGCTGTATCGGTGCGGGTCACCGAAAGCAGGGTCAGATTTAAATCGCGGATGCATTCCAGCAGGCCGTACAGGGCAGCCTGGTCGGGCAGCGGGCCTGATAGCAGCGTTTCGTTCGACTCGAGGTGTGTGATGGTTAAGCCTGCCAGCCAGTCCGACCAGCGGGGATCGAGATAGGACTTGATTCTGATTTCATAGTATTCCGGCATGGTGGTCCTCCTGGGGTTTCCTGTTCTACTTTAGCGCGCGCGCAGAAAACCCGCATCAGCCGAAAGGGATATCTGCGGGTTTATTTTCAGGGTTTACCCTGAGGATTATGGGTTTATGCGGCTTTGCCGGGGGATGTTTTCAGGGCAGCAGCCCGCTTTCCCGCGCGCGTGCAACCGCCTGGCTGCGGTTGGCAACCTCCAGTTTGCGGTAGATGCTGGCGGTGTGGGCTTTGACTGTACCCGGGGCGATCACCAGACGCGCGGCGACTTTCTGGTTGGTCAAACCACCTGCGATCAGGCGCAGGACTTCCAGTTCACGGTCCGATAGCACTTCGACCAATCCAGACTGTGGCGGTGAGCTCTGCCCGGCTGGCTTTAGCTTTGATAAGGCTTGCAGCACCCGGGTCGCGAAAGTCTGGTTTTCACAAGCGCCGGAGCGAATACTGGCAGTCAGCAGGTCGTATATTTGCGCGCCAGCATTTAGAAATACGCGCAGGTAGCCCTCAGGTTCGGCCAGTGCCAGGCTGGCATCCACCAGCGCTAAGGCTTCGGGTGCGCGCTGCAGCGTTGAAATAGCCGCAGCCAGGAGCAAGTTGGCTTCGATCTGGCGGCTGATCATGCTGCCGGCACTGCCTGGCAGGCTCAACCCTGCCAGCAGCGCTTCGACTTCACTGTATCTATCCTGCGCCAGCCGGATGTGTGCCATCGTCAGGCGGTAAATATCCGGCCGGCGTTGAAAATCCTCGCTGTGGGAAATTTGTTCAGCCCAAAGGGTGGGGCTGAGTACATCTCCGCTGGCGAGTTGGACGCGCGCCTTTAGCGTGAAAAAATCCTCGTCGAATTCGTGCGGGCGCGAATGCTCCTGCAGCCGCGGACGTGCGACCAGTTCCTGGCGCAGCCGCGGCGGATGTAGTTTGGTACGGATAAGCGGGCTTGTTTATTGCACGGGGGTGTTTCAGAGAAAAAGGGGTAAATATTTGCTCCACAGGGAGCGATTTGCCGAGCATCTCTCTCTTAGAACAAAATCCAATGCAGGACAAGGTGCGATATGGGTAGGGCTTTAGTAGTCACGTTGTGGCTGTAACAGCAGTGTTTAGCCGATAATTTTTTTTCACTTACCGCTGCCTGGTTCAACCGGCCTGGCAGGAAGCATTCCGCGTGCCATTCCAGTTCGAACCGATAAGCATTAATAGATGAGGAAGGCGAGAAGGATAAGAACAACGCCCATGATAGATACCACCATCACCATGCGGTTTTCCTTTTGCGGATGGGTCAGCGTCTCCTGAACAAAGTTCGCAAATCTGGGGTAATCGAACAGAAGTGTGACTATCTTTCCGAAAGCCAGGGTCATTACCGCAGCCAGGATCCAGCCATGTGAAATTGAGGTAGCGATGACCTGAAACCAGGTGAAAGCGACCAGGGTGGCTGCAAAAAAGGCAGCCCAATATACCCATTTGGGGCGGCGTTCAGGATTGTAGGCAACTCGAAGAAGCCAATCGCGCCAGCGGTTGCCACCGCCAACCCAAAATAGGACCGGTTTGGTTATGACGGCTGCCAGCCCCCATATCAGGGCGATTATTCTAAAATATGTCCACGTTTCCATGTGAATCTCCTTTTCTTGATTGATTATGACCAGGTGGTCATTTTGCTGGCCTAAGCATACGGAAATTTTGGCCAATCCCCACCGTCCTGGGGTAGGGGAAAGACCTGGCATTAAGGTGGGTCTGATGAGCGGTGCGGATGCTGCAAATGCCCGATGCGCCTATCCGAAGGTCATGCCCGGCATCATCGCTTAAGCCAGGATGAACGCAATACGCTCCATGAGATTGATTTTTATTACGGCTATTCCCGCGGCCGCACCGCCCTGAGGATTTTCTAGCAAAGATCCCTGCCAATGTACGAATAAACCTCGCGCGGTGCGCTCTAGCCAGCCATTTTCCGTTACAATAGGCGCATGCTTGTAGTCAAAATTTTTCTAATCGGCTGGGTGGTGCTGCTGGGGGCGATTGTGATCAACCTCACGGCTGGCGCATTGGGTCTGGCGACCTGGTATGATCTGCTGCGGTCCGTCGGGCAGCTTGGCCTGCTCAACGGGCTGCGCGCCGCTGGTCCCTCCGGTCTGGTTTTCCTGCTGTTGATTTATCCAACCCTGCTGGGCGCGCTGGCGTATCTCGCCGCGCGCCTGTTGTTGCGTTCGTAAGCGCCGAACGCCGCGCTGATAAGGAGCCCTGTTATGCAAATCGAATCCCGCATCCAACGCCTGGCTGAACGTGAAGATGTGCAAGGCCTGATCCGCATCCTGCGCCAGGATGGCGACCCGCGCGACCGCATTCTGGCTGTGCGCGCGCTCGCCAGCCTGGATGACCAGCATGTGCCTGAAGCTCTGATCGGAGCGGCCCTGCACGATCCGGACAGCAGCGTTCAAGATGCTGCCCGCAAAGCGCTGCGTGAGATGCTTGGCTTCCAGGCTCAACTGGTGCTTGCCTTTGCGGCTGCCACCTCGGAACCGGACCCGAACTGGCTGATGCCGGCACCGCCGGAACGCGAGGCGGGAGAAGAGGAGGGGCAGCAGGAGGAATGGGGGCTGACCAACGCGGAGGGCGAAACCCTGCACGGGCTGATCGCGATTGCGCAGTCGGACCCGCGCCGCGAGACGCGCCTGAAAGCCGTAGCCGCGCTGGGAAGGGTGCGCGACATGACCGCCACGCACGTCTTGGCCGAACTGGCGCTGTGGGATGATGATGACGTGGTGAGCGAGGCGGCCTACCGCGCCCTGGAGGCGACCTTTGGTCCGGATGCCGACAGAATCATCGAAGAGGTGCGCCGTGAGACGATGGGTGAGCGCGAGGCGGAGCGCGAGGATCCCTTCGAGGCGGCCAGGCGACAAGCCACGCAGCGGACGGCAGCTCCGCGCCAGACCCCGCCGCGGGCGGCAGCGCCGCGCCAGCCCGCAGCTCGCAAGGTCAGTCCATACAACCAGGGGACGCCTTCGGCTTCGGGTTGGAGCATGCCTAAAAATTCCTCGGTGATCAAAGAGGAAGGCGCGCCCTTCTGGCTGCTGATCCCGATTCTGGTGTTAATCGCGGCCGGGGTGTGGTGGTTCTTTATCCGCTGACGGTGTGCCCTGAGCTCGTTCGCTGAGCCAGTCGTAGCATTGCGAAGGGCGTGCTTAATAATTGCCTAATTTCCTGATACAAGAGGACTTAATGCCATATATGTATATCCTCAAATGTTCAGATGGTAGTTATTACACCGGTAGCACCTGGGATCTCGATAAGCGCCTATGGGACCATATGACAGGGTTCGGATCCAACTACACAAAGAAGAGATTACCGGTAAAACTGGTGTATTGTGAAGAATACGCTCGCATTGAAGATGCTTACGGTCGAGAGAAACAAGTGCAGGGTTGGAGCAGGAGGAAGAAACAGGCTTTGATTGATGGGAACGAGGATAAGCTGATAGAATTTTCAAAAACAGCTTCGCTTGCCAAGGATAAACAGTAAGTGGAATTTTTTGCCTTGCCTAAATACCCTTCGCTTCGGCACCTTGCTTCGCAGCGGCAGCCCACGGGATTCAAATGGGCGTTCCCTGAGCTTGTCGAAGGGACGCCCTGGCTTCGGCAGGCTCAGCCCACGGGCTTCGGCACC